>Ga0070741_10002633_pt1 | contig 47366 bp, 39 predicted proteins | sample Coa_R1_4_FD_66440 | JGI IMG/M metagenome (GOLD analysis project Ga0070741, IMG submission 66440) | Surface soil microbial communities from Centralia Pennsylvania, which are recovering from an underground coalmine fire - Coalmine... | ecosystem: Environmental > Terrestrial > Soil > Unclassified ... | reverse complement strand
AGAACGCAAGCGACGCCCTGAACCGATGGAGCCGCCGCCGCGGAGAATACATCGCGATGGCCAATGTCTATGCGGCGAAGTCCATCAAAGATTCCGGCATGAGCTGGAGTTCAGGCGGCTGGGCATGGAACCCCTATTTCGGGATGTTCACATTTATTCCGACCAGCGGAATGTATTACAGCCCCTACGGTTTCCGTTTCTGGAGCCCGTTGACGGTGTATCGGGTATATCAGCCTCGGCCCGTGTACATCGGCTCGCCGATCGCTGGTGGAGGCATTCACCCCGGGTATCGCACGCCGGTGGGCTCCATCTCGGGACGATCGGCCCCTATGGCGACTGCCGCTCCCTCAGCTCATGCGCCGACAGCTACCGGTTCGGGTGGCGGCCCAGCCCCGATTCCCCGCGGTGCAGGCGGAGGCCACGGCGCGCGCCGTTAAGACGGCGGGATCACGATGGGTGCCGTCAGCGTCCCACCACTAGGCCGATCTGATTTAATGATCTTTCCCCGTGGGTTGAGTCCCGAGCGCTGTTACAAAGAAATCCGCCATGGTATCATAGAGGTGGCGAGCGTAGGGGCTCGATACGTGATGCGTCTTCTGTGGATAGATCACCAGCGAATACGGTTTGCCCGCACGAGCCAGCGCGGCAGCCATGCGCAGCGTGTGCTGGAAGTGAACGTTGTCGTCTTCGGCGTTATGCACCAACAGGAGTTTCGCCTTTAGCTTTTCCGCCTGTTCCACCACCGAGCTGCGTTTGTAGTTTTCGCTATTGTCTTCGGGAAGTCCCATGTAGCGCTCGGTGTAGATTGTGTCATAGCTCCGCATGTCGGTTACTGGAGCTCCGGCGATCCCGGCGCGGAACAGATCCGGTGCATTACACAGCGAGTACAGGGTCATAAAACCGCCGTAACTCCAGCCATGGATGCCCAGGCGCGCACGATCTACAAACCCAAGGGAAAGCAGATACTGTATGCCGGCTTGCTGGTCTTCCAGCTCTTGCGCTCCCAGATTGCGAAATATGCGAGACTCCCACGAATGGCCGCGTCCGGCGGAGCCGCGGTTATCAAGCTGCCAGATCACGAAACCTCGCTGGGCCAATAGCTGATCGAAGTTGGGGCCGGACCAGGAATTACGAACCGTCTGGATGCCTGGACCGCCGTAGATCATAACGATAGCCGGATATTTGCGGTCCGGCATGAAACCGGCCGGGCGGATCAGCCGGGCATACAGCAACGCCCCATCAGCGGCTTTGACGCGGACGATCTCCGCGGGCAAAATCTCATGCTCTTCCGGTCTGGCTTCCAGATACACCCCCAGTTGTCTGCCGTTGCGGTCCCGCAGGATGCGCCGGAAAGGCTCGGTCAGGCTTGAAAACCCATCCAGATAATAACGGCAGCCCGGCGCCATGGAGATCGAATGCGTTCCGGCCTCCGCGCTGATGCGCTGCTTCCCGGTTCCGTCCAGGCCGATGCGGAAGAGCTGCCGCTCGAGCGGGCTTGCTTCGGTGGAGGTGAAATACACGGTCGAACTCGTCTCATCGACTCCAGCCACCTCCGATACATCCCACTCCCCGCGCGTGAGCTGTCTAATCAGACGGCCCTCGCTGGAATACACGTAGAGGTGATGGTGACCATCACGCTCGCTCCCCCAGAGGAGACGGCGGCCGTGGTCCAGGAATCGAAAATCGTCATTGACGTTGATCCAGAAGGGGTCCTCCTCCTTTAAAAGCACTTGTACCGATCCGCTGCCGGCGTCCGCCAGTTTTAGCTCCAATCGATTCTGGATGCGGTTCAGCCGCTCGACGGCCAGTTGTCCGCTGTCCGGCGACCAATTAACGCGAGCCAGCAGATAATCACGTGTCTCGCCCAAATCCATCCATCGGGTCGGACCACCATAGCCTGAGACAACGCCAAGCCGCACGTCGGCATTCGGTGTACCGGGTTGAGGGAACCGCTGCGGCTCCAGCAGCGCGAGCGCCGGCGAGAGATCCACTTGCGGGAATAACGGCTCACGGCTCACGTCAAACTGGAGGTAAGCGATCTGCTTGCTATCCGGCGACCACCACCAGGCGGTACCGAGCTCGAGTTCTTCGGGATATACCCAGTCGGTCTCGCCGTTCAGCAGCGTGGCCGAGCCATCGCGAGTCAGCCGCAAAAGCTTGCGGGATGCGATTTCGAGCGCATAGAGATCGTGATCCCGGCGGAAAGCGACGACGCGGCCATCGGGAGACAATTTAGCGTCCCGCTCTGCTTCGGCAGTGGCGGTCAACTGGATCAATGCACCGCTTTCGAGTTGGAACAGGAACAAGTCGTTCCCGACGCTCAGCAGCAATTGCCGCCCATCGGCAGACCAGGCCAGCGGCTCTTCCTGCACATTGCGGTTTTCCCACTCAAACGCCTTTGCCGGACGGCCTCTGACTGCCTTTTTTTCCGCTTCTTCCAGGGAGAGGACTCTTTTGCGGCGGCGGGAATCTATATCGTAGATCCAAACGGCGCCTTGCTCGATTGCTGCCAGCCGATTTCCGTCCGGCGACCAAACCACGTTGGCGCTGCCCAGAGGGTGGGGCGGCGGGGACACCAGCGTGTCGATTGTGACCGGCTTTTTCTGCCCCAAACAGTTTCGGGCAAAGCAGCCAACCAATGCCAGCAGAATGCAAAGTGACAGGAGGGATCGGGGCAAACTCCATTGTATGGTCTGATTGTGATCCGCGATCCCGCCGCAGGCCGGCGCGATTACACCCAACGATATATTACCCGTCCAGCCGTGGCTGGTACGAACGGGCATTGACCCGAAACGTGTTACAGCGGATGCTGGATTAGTGAACAACGGGGCGGACGCAGAAACGGATCGCAGGCCGGACGGGATACCTCATCGCTGGCACTTGCCTCCGCTAATTCTGCATCCTTTTACAAGCGATGGCGAAGTGGGAATGCTGGGCTCGCTGCTCGATGCGGTCCTGGACGGCGCCCAAGACCAGGAAAAACGGCTGTTCGAAGCGCGCTATCGCGAACTGCGCATGCTGTACTTCATCGGGAAGGATGTGTTGCGCTGGATTCGCCAATGTGCAGATTTCGCTGCTCGCAGCGAGGTGCTGGCAGCGATGGGTATCGTGGACCAGAGCTTTGCCACGCTGCTGGTGGACGACACGCCGGCTCTCGCGGTGGCAAAGCTGCGCAATTGGGGGGTCGTGGATTACCGGGCAATCTTCACCCGTGCGATCGGGCTGAATTTGCCTTTTGCGAATGTGCCGGAGCCGGCTGAGGTAGCGCCCGCGTTTCTTATGAATCTGTGTCACTACGGAGATTCGCTGTTCACAGCCTATCAGCAGGCAGAATCCTTCACGCGGCTGGCTCCAGGACAGTTCTGTTTCGATCTATATTCCTCGCGAGAGTACACCGAGAAGCTCGAAGCGGAGTGGCGCCTGGCCTGACCGCAATTGTGCCTCTCTCGCGTCCAGTCCAGGGCCCTCTGTAGCTCCTCTCGGCAACCGCCTGCTCAACTCTGACGAAGAGCAGGCGTCGCAGATTATAGACGTTGTTTCCGATTACCGCCCCATCGGAGTCGAGAACGGGACGCGGCCTCAGATATTCTGGCCGGATTTGAAGATGAGTGATGCGACCATTGTGGTGAGCACGAGCGGGCGCGATGCGCGCGATCCGCTGACGCTCGCCTGCGCCGTCGCCATGATTTTGGCCCTCTCGCCGGTGGCGATCTATCTGCCGGTGCGCCGGGCCACTCCAGTGGATTGCGCCATCACTCTGCGCGAGCAATAGCGACCGCTTATCGTTCCGCCTGATCGCATGGCTGAACTTCGATTTCGGCCGGAAACCCGGGCGCAAGACGGCAGAATTTGTAAGGAAAATTCCAGCAAGCGGCGGGTCGAACCTTGTCACGCCATGGTCTGTTGAGATATCTTAAACCCCACATAGAACGCATAGAGGGTCGTCTGGGTAGGTCAGGAATGTTTGCCTTAATCAACTATTTCTGGAAAGGAAGACTCTGCTGCCATGAAGCACAGGTCGTTGGTTCTGTCGGCCATCCCGCTGCTTTTGTTACTCATTTCGCAGTCTGCCGCTCAGGATTACCGGGCGCGCATTGAAGGCATCGTCACCGATCAGACTCACGCCGCAATCGCGGGCGCCACGGTAACTCTGCGCAACGTGAACACCGGAACGCAGACGGTGCGTCAGACAGCAGAAAGCGGCTTGTACCTGTTCGACCTGGTCGACCCGGGAACCTATACGATCACCATCGAGGCGACCGGCTTCAACAAGTTTGTCCAGGAGAACATCGTAGTTCAGACCCGCGGCGACGTAACCGTGAATGCGACTCTGAATCCGGGAGCGGTGCAGGAGAGCATCACCGTGACCGAAGCGCCGCCCGCCGTGCAGTTCAATTCCAGCAACAAAGACTTCACCATCGATTCGAAGCTGGCGGCGGAAATTCCGCGGTTCGACCGCAACCCGTTCAAGCTCACGCTGCTTGCGCCGTCGGCAGTGAATACACGCGGCGAAATGATGCCGTATCATTCCTGGGCTGCCAACAGCGTCGATCTTGGTGGAAGCACGAACCTGAAAAACGATCTGCTGGTGGATGGCAGCCCGGTCGGTCTTGGGCATAAGAACAGCTACCCGCCGAACACCGACGCGGTACAGGAGGTTGTTGTCTCCGGCAACAGCGTCGATGCGGAGTCGGGCCATAGCGCCGGAGGCGTGATCAGCATTACGCTCAAATCCGGCACCAATGAGTGGCACGGAAGTGGATTTTATCTGGGCCGTTATCCGTGGCTCAACGCCGAGGCCGATCGCACGCGAAACAGCCTGAATGCCAACCGGCAGCACATGTTCGGTGGCACACTGGGCAATCCCATCATCAAGAACAAGCTGTTTAACTTCTTTTCTCTCGAGTATTGGAAGGTCGGATACCCGAACAGCTTTGTGACCACTGTACCGACGCCTCTGGAACGCGCGGGAGACTTTTCGAAATCGCTGAACATCGATGGCGGAGTCCGCACGATCTATGATCCCTATACGACACAGCTCAATGCTGCCACCGGCGTGGTGACTCGCACGCCATTTCCCGGGAACGTGATCCCGCGGAGCCGCTTCGATCCGCTCTCAGCATCGCTTCTTGATTCGTTCTGGGACCCGAATAATCCGGGCGACAATATCACCGGGCTGAATAACTTCAAAAAGGGTTTTACCGAAACTTATAACTACTACAATTTCTCCGACCGCGTCGATTACAACATCAGTGATAAATGGAAAGTGTTCGGCCGGGTGAGCCGGTATCACACGACAGACATTGCCGCCAATCCGACGCCCAACAATTCGAAATTGTATGTTCCCACCGGCACTCTCCGCGCCGCTACTCAGGTCTCGGGCGATGCTATCTGGACCGCTAGTCCCCGTACCGTCGTAAACTTTCGCGGCGACTGGCAGCGGGTAATTGATGCCTATGTTTCCCAGGACCTCGGTAAGAACGGCTGGGCCAGCATCTGGCCCAATAACAATTGGTACCAGCCGTATCTGGATGCCTCGGTCGGAGTCCCGGTCTACTTCCCGGATTTTAATATTGGCGGCAATCAGTTCGGCGGCCGGGGTTTTTACTGGAACCAGAAGCCGGAAGGTGAGGACTTCAGCGGCAAGATATCCCAGCAGCGTGGATCGCATTATCTGAAAGCTGGCCTTGAGTACCGCAAAAGGTATGGTCTTACGCTGGTAACAAACAGCTCGAACTTTTATTTCAACTCCGATCTTACTGCGGACACATTTGTGAATCCCGACACTTTACATGTCGGGCACCAGTTCGCAACGTTTTTGCTCGGCGCGCTAGACGGCCAGTCGCAGATGATCGGAGGGCCGGCACCCGATCCGCACAATAATTTCTTCGGCATGTTCATCCAGGATGACTGGAAGGTGAATTCCAGGATTACGGTAAATCTGGGTCTGCGTAACGAATATGAGACGGCTTTCAGTGATCCCCACCACTTCTTCTCGCGAGGCCTGGATCTCTCGGCGCCTGTTCCGGAAATGCAGGCCAATCCTCCGCAGATGCCCACGGACGCCACAGCCATTGTGGGCAGCAATTTTTGGAAATGGAACGGCTTATGGCAATGGACCAGCGACAGCCACCCGGGCATGTGGAATCCGCAAAAATTCGCACTCGCACCCCGAGCCGGTGTCGCAGTCCGGATTGATGATAAAACAGCGCTGCGCTTCGGCTATGCGCGCTTTATCGTTCCCACCGAGTTCAATCTTCAGGCAAACCTTCCGGTCTCAGGCTTTGAGACGGTAGGTTTTCTAGAGCCGCCCTTTTTCGGAGTAACCGGCTTTCAGAATACGGCTCCGCTCCTCCAGGGCGTGCCGCAGCAACGGATCTCGGACCCCTTTCCTGCCAACGTCAATCCACTACTTCCAATTCCGGGCAAAAGCGCCGGAACGAACGTGGGGCGAGGAGGCACAAGCCTGTTATGGTATCCACAGAACCTGCAAAAGCAGAGGAACGATCGCATCAGCGTCAATCTGCAACGCCAGTTGCCGGGCGAAGTGGTGGCTTCCGTAACCTGGTTCGCCAACTTCGGGAATCAGCACTATCTTCAAGCCTTAAACAACATAGACCCGCGCATCCAGCAACAATACCAAAATGCACTGAATGTAAATGTTCCAAACCCGTTTTATAACTACCTGACCCCGGCATTGTTCCCAGGGCCACTGCGGAACCAACAGCAGGTTTCTCTCGGCTCGCTGCTGGTGCCGTATCCCCAATACGGCGGGCTATATCAGATCGGTGTTCTGGGCGCGGGTGAACGGTATAACTCGCTGGAGCTGAAGGCTGCAAAGGCATTTAGCAAAGGGTATAACTTTCTGTTCGCCTATGTTTATATACACGAAAGTACGCAGCAGTTCTTCAACGACCTCGATCAGTGGGCCAACCGTCTTACGTGGCAGGACAGCGACCAACCGCATCACCGGATTACGGCAGCCGGTACTTGGGATCTGCCTGTCGGTAGGGGACGCACATACCTGAACAGCATGCCCAGAGCGGCAGACGCGATTCTGGGCGGCTGGAAGGTGGCTGGAGTCTTTACATACACATCCGGGCAGTTTCTACGGTTCGCAAATATGATAGCCAATGGGAACCCCTGTATCTCGAATCCCACGCCGCAGCGCTGGTTCAATACTTCGGTGTTCTCGCCGCTTCCGGCCAATACCTATGTCTTGCGGACGAACCCATTGCAGTATTCTTGCCTTACCGGTCCAAAGTTTGCCGATTTGGATGCGACGCTTTCGAAGACGTTCAGCATTACAGAGAGAGTTCGCACGGAGCTCAAAATGGCCGCTTATAACGCCACGAACCGCCTGAACCGCGGTGCACCGGACTTGGACGTGCGCAGTTCCACGTTTGGGCAGGCCTTGTACCAGGGCTCGCCGGGCGGCACATTCGGCGCGCAGGCGCAGGAGTTGGGTAATCTTTCCGGGCGCCAGGTCGAGTTGGGCCTGAAGATCATCTTTTGAATTGCCAGCCGCCACACGCCGTGCACTTCTGAACTTACTGGCGGCCTCCGGAGCGCGGTTGCTTAGCCAGACTTTGGATCGCGGCATGGCTTCCCGCCGCGTAAACGCGGCACCGCGCAGCAAACCATCGGGGCTTCCAATCCATTCCCGCCTGGTCGATGTAGCTGCTGAAGCGGGCCTAACGCACGTCGTGGTCTCGGGCCACCCGGACCGCAACGACTACATCGTTGAGAGCATGAGCTGCGGCGCGGCATTTCTGGACTACGATAATGACGGCTGGCTGGATATATTCGTGCTTTCTGGCTCCCGCTTCGGCGATCCTCCGCCGGCTGCTTCAAACCGCCTTTACAAAAACAATCGGGATGGCACTTTCAGCGATGTGACTGAGAAAGCCGGGCTTTTCCACACGGGATACGCGTACGGCATAACCGTTGGTGACTATAACAACGATGGCTACGAGGACTTATTCATCACTTACCTGGGAAGTAATGTCCTCTATCGCAATAACGGGGATGGAACCTTCACGGATGTTACCCGGGAATCCGGCCTGTTCGAGCCGAAAGCACGCTTCGGTTCCGGCTGCGCTTTCCTGGATTACGATCGGGATGGCAGGCTTGATCTGTTTGTGTCCAACTATGTTGTCTTCGATTGGAAATCGGTGCCGCGAGCGCGTGGAACCGGGAGCTGCGATTACAAGGGAGTGCCTGTAAGCTGCGGGCCTCGCGGCTTGCCCTATGGGCGCTTCTCCCTGTATCACAACAACGGCGACGGTACGTTTAGCGATGTTACGGAAGCATCGGGCATAGCTAAGGTCGAAGGCGGCTATGGTCTGACGGCTGTAGCTGCGGATTTCGACAATGACGGCTGGCCCGATATTTATGTTGCCTGCGATTCCACTCCAAGCCTCCTTTTCCGGAATAATCACGATGGGACATTCCGTGAACAGGCGCTGGAAAGCGGAGTGGCGCTGAGCGAAGACGGCATGGAGCAGGCCGGCATGGGCGTGGCCGTCGGCGACTTCCGGCTGGACGGCAATCTTCATATTGTGAAGACTCATTTTGCTCAGGATACGGCGGTGGTATACGTGAACGACGGCCGCGGCAGCTTCCGCGACGAGACTCTGCGCTCGGGCATCGCCGTCGAAACACGATTTGTAAGCTGGGGTGTGGGCATTACGGATTTGGATAACGATGGGAATCCGGATCTGTTCTGGGTTACCGGCAGCATTTATCCCGAAGCCGAGGGGAAGCTGCCGGAACTGCCGTACAAGACGCCACGGGTGGTTTTCCGAAATCTCGGCGGAGGACGTTTCGAGGAGTTGATCGCAGATGCCGGACCCGGAGTGGCCGCTCTGCACTCAAGCCGCGGCTGCGCCTTCGGCGATTTCGATAATGACGGCGATATGGATGTTCTTATCGTCAATCAGAATGAGCCGCCGTCTCTGCTGCGCAACGACGTCACCGGCGGCAATCACTGGATCAAGGTCAAGCTGACGGGCGTGAAATCGAATCGTAGTGCGATCGGAGCCCGGGTTACGGTGCGGTATGGGGATAAAGTACAGGCGCAGGAAGTTCTCAGCCAGTCGTCATATTTGTCAGTAAATGATCGCCGTCTGCATTTTGGGCTGGGAGTTGCGACGGCGGCAGATATCGAGATTCGGTGGCCCCTGGGAGGCCTGGAGCGATTCAGCGGCGTTGCGGAAGGCCAGCTTATCCACGTGAAGGAAGGCTCCGGAATCACAAATATCGAAAAGTTCGGCGCAAAGGGAGTGCGCGGATGACGCTGCGATGGCCGGCGGTCCTGACCTGCGCCAGCCTGTTGCTCGCTCAGCGGGCGGCTGTGGAGGATGCCTGGGATTTGATGGCGCGAGGTGACCGGAAGCAGGCAGTCGCGCTTTTGCGGCGCATCATTCAAGGCAATCCGGCAGATGCCGATGCTCGCCTGCTGCTGGGCAGCGTATTGCAGGAAGAAGGAGAGCGCGCCGAGTCCATCGCGCAATTGAGTGAGGCCGTCCGGCTGCGGCCGCAATCGGCAGAAGCGCACAATGCTCTCGGCGAGGCGCTGTACAGCTTCAAAGAAATCCAGCCTGCTCGCGCGGAATTTGAGAAGGCCACTTTAGCGGAGCCCGGTTTTGCGCAGGCGCACGTAAATCTTGGTCTCGTTCTGCTCGAAAGCGGTGAGCCGCCGCGGGCCGCCGAGCACCTGGATCGCGCGATAGCGCTTCTGGGCCGCACGCCCGACTCGGCTTATCCCCGTTATTTGCGCGCGAAAGCATATGCGGAAGCCGGCGAGATCGAAAAGGCGGCGGCGGAGCTGAAAGAAGCGGTCACGCTTCGCCCGGATTTCGTCGAAGCATGGTCTGACCTGGGACAGGCTCGTAAACTCCTGCTCGATGACGCCGGAGCTCTCTCGGCCTTCGAACGCGCCGTCGCCCTGGGCGCCGGCGATGCGGTGGCACAATATCGGCTGGGCTCGGAATATCTGCGCCAGGGCAAGCCGCGCCTGGCCATTCCACACCTCCAGACCGCGCTGCGGCTGCGGCCCGAGGATCAATCGACGCTGAACAGCCTTCAGGCGGCGCTGCGTCAGGAAGGGCGGGTGCAAGAAGCAGATCAGGTAAAGCAAAAACTAAGCGAACTGCTTCGCCGGCGCGATAAAGTTCGTCAAAACGCGCTCACCGCGATTCAATTGAACAACGAGGGCGCGCAGCTTGAAAAATCCGGTCGCCTGCGCAGCGCATTAGAGAAATATCGAGCGGCTCTGGAGCTTGATCCCGAACACGTGGGCATTCGCGTGAATTTTGCCGCCGCTCTCCTGCATACGGGGAAATGGCGGCAAGGCATCGCGGAATTGCGCGAAGCCGTGCGCCGGGATCCCGGCAATCTTAAGCTGAAGCAGACGCTGGAAGCCGCGATCGCGAAGGCTCCGAAGCAGTAGTGACTGACGGCGGCCTGTTCCGCCGCCGCCCTCAGGCGATAACAGCCTCTTGCTCCTCGGCCAGATCTCGCGCGCCTGATCGATCGAAGAACCGGTACAAGGTGGGCACCACAACGAGCGTGAGCAGCGTCGACGTGATGAGTCCCCCGATCACAACGATCGCCAGGGGCCGCTGCACTTCTGACCCCGGCCCTGTTGCGAACAGGAATGGCACCAGGCCGAGCGCGGCAACGGTGGCAGTCATCATTACCGGACGGAAGCGCAACTTCGCTCCTTCGACGATGGCATCGCGCTGTTCGAACCCCGCCTCGCGCAGCTTGCGGATATATGAGACTAAGACGACCCCGTTCAGCACCGCGATGCCCCAGAGCGCAATGAATCCTACCGAAGCCGGCACGGAAAGATACTCTCCGGTAATGTAAAGCGCGACCACTCCTCCGATCGATGCAAAGGGCAGCACCATGATGATCAAAGCTGCGAAGCGAATCGAATGAAACAGAAGAAATAGAAGGAAGAATATCGCGCCGATGGTAATCGGAACGATGATCTTCAAGTGGCGAAGCGCCCGTTCCATGTTCTGGAACTGGCCGCCCCACTCCAGATAGTAGCCCGGCGGCAGTTGCACTTGTTTAGCGACCTTTTGCTGTAGCTCCGCGACAAAACCGCCCAAATCACGGTCTTGCACATTCACTCCGACGACGATCCGCCGCTTGGCGGAGTCGCGGTTGATCTGCGCCGGGCCCTCGGCCACCTCCACCCGCGCCAGGCTTTCGAGCGGCACCTTCGCGCCGTCAGGCGTGTTCAGCAGCATGCGGCGAATCTCGGGAACGCTGTTTCGCAACGATTCGGGAAACCGCACCGCAGCCTGAAAGCGGCGCTCTCCCTCGTAGATATCTGTTACAACCTTACCCCCGATTGCGGTCTCGATCACATCGTGCACGTCCGACGCGTTCAAACCCTGGCGGGCGATGGCCTGGCGATCAATCGTGATATTCAGATACTGCTGGCCCCCCACTCTGTCGATACGCGTATCACGCATGCCTCGAATCGTACCGGCCACCCTGGCGATCTCGTTAGCTTTATTGATCAGCACATCCAGGTCGTCGCCGAACAGTTTTACCGCGACGTCGGCGCGGACGCCTGTCACCATTTCATCCACGCGATCGGAGATCGGCTGCGCCATGACAAGGTTCACCCCCGGAATTACAGCTAGGCGCTTACGAATCTCAGCCGCGATGTCATCCTGCGTGAGCCCTTTCCGCTCCTCCAGCGGTGCGAGCGTGGCGATCACGTCGGCTTCGTTAGGCCCAGCGGCATCAGCGGGAGATTCACCGCGGCCCAGCCGGGATACAACGCGCTTAATGCCGGGCACGCCGCGAACGATCCGCATCGCGGTCATCTCCATCTTGATCGACTCGTCCAGCGAAATATTGGGAACGCGATCGATATTGGGCGAAATGGAACCCTCTTTCATCTCCGGGATGAATGATGTGCCCAGGTACGGAAAAAGCGCCATGGCCCCGAAGAAAACGGCGATTGAACCCGTGATGGTCTTTTTCGAATTGCGAAGGGCCCACGTCAGAATAGCCACGTACGGCCTTTTCAGCGCCCGGACGAGAAGCGTTTCATGTTCCGAGCCGCCTTTCAACAGAAATGACGAGAGCACCGGCGATAGCGTCAGAGAGAGCACAAGCGAGATCCCGAGCGCGATCGCGATCGTATAGGCAAGAGGCGAAAACATCTTGCCTTCCATGCCCTCCAGGGTCATGAGCGGCAGGAAAACGAGGATGATCACGCAGATGCCAAAAATAACCGGCGTGCCCACTTCCAGGACAGCATCGTAGACGACGTGATTGCGATTTTGACCCCGCCTGTGGCCGAGCTTGGCGAAAACGTTCTCCACTACCACGACCGATCCGTCGATCATGAGGCCAATTGCAATCGCCAGCCCTCCCAAGGACATCAAGTTGGCCGAGAGTCCATAGTGGTTCATCACCATGAACGTGAGGGCGGGTGTGAGCACAAGCGTGGCGATAACGATTAAGCTCGAGCGCAGATCTCCTAAGAACAGGAACAGAATTACAATTACCAGTACAATGCCTTCTACGAGCACCTTGCTGACTGTATGCAGCGCTGCGTCTACGAGCTCCGAGCGGTCGTAGTAAGGCACGATCTGTAGTCCATCGGGAAGCATGCCTTTCGAGTTAATTTCGTCGACTCGCTGCTTGATTCTGCCGACCACTTCCTTGGCATTGCCGCCGGCGATCATCATGACGATGCCACCCACCGCCTCGGAATAGCCGCCCTTGACCATGGCCCCGTACCGCACTTCTTCGCCGAACTGTACGTCGGCCACGTCCCGCACGTACACCGGAGTGCCGGCGACCTCTTTGAGTACGATGGCGCGAATATCATCCAGGCTCTGAATCAGGCCCACGCCCCGTACCAGGTACTGCTCGGCATGCTGCGGCAGCACTCCTCCACCCGAATTGGCGTTATTGCGCGCGAGCGCCTGGCACACGTCCTGAATGCTGACGCCGTAGTAGCGTAGCTTGATGGGATCGACAAGCACTTGGTATTGCTTGACGTAGCCGCCCGTAGAGTTGATCTCGGCAACCCCCGGGATCGAGCGGAGCAAAGGCCGGACCACCCAATCCTGGATCGTACGCCGGTTAACGAGCTCGTCTTTCCGGAGCGCGCGCTCGCCATCGTCCGGTCTCTCGAGTGTGTATTGATAGACTTCGCCCAGCGCCGATGAAACTGGGCCCAGAACCGGCACAATACCTTCGGGCAGCCGTCCCCGCACCTCTACCAGGCGCTCCATCACAAGCTGGCGCGCGAAATACACATAGGTAGAATCCGTGAAGACCAGAGTGATTAGTGACAGGCCGGGCTTGTTGAGCGAGCGCATTTCCGTAAGACCGGGCAGACCGGTCATGGCGATCTCAATCGGAACGGTAACGAAGCGCTCCACTTCCTCCGGCGATCTCCCGCGCGCTTCGGTCGCAATTTGCACCTGGACGTTGGTAACATCCGGAAACGCATCGACGGAAAGCTTGCGGGTGGCATCGATTCCGAAGGCGAGTAGCACGGCCGCCACCACTACGACCACAAGGCGCTGTTTTAACGCAGATTGGACGATTGACCCCAGCATGGCTACTGCCCCTGGAGCGCGAGCCGGCGCCGCTGGTTATTTAGGTGAAACGCACCTTCAACCACGATTGTCTCGTCCGGACCGATGCCATCCAGCACCACACGATTGTTGCCGAACTCGGGTCCAAGCGTGACCGGGCGCAGGACGAACGTCTTTGGATTTGTCTGAACGAATATGTAGTCCCGGTTCTCTTCGCGGACGATGGCTGTAGAAGGCACGAGCCGATGCCGCTCGGCGCCATCTTTGAGCAGCATAGTCGCAAGCATGGCAGGCTTGTACTTCCGCTCGGGGTTAGGCACTTCCATGCGCGCGCGCACGGTGCGGGTCTCAGGATTCACGATGGCGCTGACGAACGAGAGCGTGCCGTGAATCGTCTGTCCCGGAAGTGCGGCGATTTCCGCCTCCACGTCTTTGCCCACCGTGAGGTTTCCCGCGGTTTGTTCCGGAACATCGGCGACCAGCCAGACGCGTGAGAGATCGGCGACAACAAAGACGGGATCGGCCGGTTGCACCACTTGGCCGATCGTAACTTTGCGTTCGAGGACGGTGCCATCGATGCTGGAGACGATCTGGGTAAGCGAATTCACGGTGCGAGTCGTTTGCAGTTTGTTGACGGCGTCTTCGGACATTCCGAGCACGCGTAGCTGATCGCGCGAGGAAGACAGCTCGGCGCTGGCCTGCTGCAATTCGGCTTCGCGGCGCTGGCGTTCGGCCTCGCCGATCACATCCGCCTTCACAAGCAGCTCAGCGCGTGCCACCGCCCGTTCCGCAAGCTGCTGCTGGGAGTAGGCTTTCAGAAATGCGAACTGCGCGCTCGACAGCTCCGTACTGTAGAGCGTCGCGAGCACTTGTCCGCGCTTCACCGCTTGGCCCTCCAGTACCTCCAATTCGATAATGCGGCCGGCAGCGGGCGCGCTGACTCGCGCGATCCGGTGGGCGTCAGCTTCCACCCGGCCCGCAACGCGCAAGGTGTTGTTCACCTCGGCCCATTTCGGCCGGCCTGTCCGGATCTGCTCCAGAAGGCTGCGCTCAGGCGTGATTTCGAATGGATTTCGCTGTGGGGTCCGGGACTCGGGCTTCTGCTCTTGCGAGTTGCCCGCGCGGCAGGCACAAAGAAAAAGGATCAGCAGAACCGCGAGCGCGCCGCGCATCGCGATCGACGTAAACGTGTTCATGGCTTTTGGACGGGATCTACAGCGCGCAGCCGTTCGAGTTCGATCAACGCAGCCTGCCGGTCGAATTGCGCATTGAGAAAGTCCATCCTGGCGCCGCGCAGCACACGCTGTGCGTCCAGAACCTCGATGATGCCGCGCTCTCCGAACCGATAAGCTGCTTCGGCTGCCCGAAGGGCGGCTTCGGCGCCGAGCAGAATTCCCTGCTCAAAAGCGGCCACCTGCTGACTCGCGATCTGATATTGCCCATAGGCGCGCTCCAGCTCGGCAGTGATCTCGAGCCGCCGCTGGTCGGCCGTAGCGGAAGCCTGCCGGACGGCGGCCACTGCTTGGCCGATCTCACCCTTACGGCGGTTCCAAAGCGGCAGAGGAAAATAGACGCCCACCCGAATGTAGCCCAGGTCGGGCTGGCGCTCATATTCGGTGCGCAAAACCGGTTGCGGCATGCGCAGTGCTTCCTCATTCGCGAGGCGCGCTTGCGCACGGCTGATTTCGGCCTTGGCTTGGGCGAGCGTGGGATGCCGGCCCAGCACGTCGTTGCGAAGCGCGTCGAGCGGCGGCAGAATCTGCGGTGGATCAAGCTGTCCCTCGGGCTCCAGGTTCACATCCAGCGGCGCGCTGATCGCGGCGCGCAAACCGGATATCGAACTCACAAGCTGGAGCTGGGCTCCTCGCACCATAGTCCGCGCGGTTGCCACCTCGGCATTGGCACGCGTGAGTTCCAGGCGTGCGGCTTCGCCCACCTGCACCTGCACGGCGATACGCCTTTGCAAATCCTCAATCAGCTTGAGATTTTCGCGCGCGAGCTCGACTTCCCCTTTTCTCCGCAGCACCTCGTAGAACGCCTGCTTCACCTGCGCGCGTACATCCAGGCGGGCTTCGGCAACGGCGAACTCACTGCTCTCGCGGCCGTATTCGGCTCCCTGAATGCGCGACCGCCGCACCGCGGGCAGTTCGAGCGGCTGCGCAAAGCTATAGATCTGGACGGCTCCCGGGACGGCGCCGGTCAAACGCGCGCGTTGGTTGCCGCCGATCAAGGTCAAATCCGGATTCGGATAAGCGCGTGCGCTGACAATTCCCGCCCGGGCTCCTTCCGTCTGCGCGTTGGCCGCCCGCAGCCGTGGGCTATATTGCTCCGCCAATTCCAGTGCGCGTTCGAGCGTAAGCGGCTCGTGGGGTCGCACATCGGCTGTGGGAGTCTGTCCATTGTCAGAACCGGCCGGCGTGCCGGTAGTTGCAGCTCCTGGCAAGACTGCACACACAACGATTAGCATCAGCAAGCTGGCGCTACCGAGGGTCACGGCTGGCAAACAGCAATCCGCGTTCCGATTGTTAACGCATTCACCGCGTTACAAAGGGCGGGAAGCAGTGTCCGATATGGGGCAGCGGGGGCAGCGCGGCTGTCCCAAATTGAACGCCCCTGCCGCCGCCGAAAACGAGATCGTCGAAGGGCGATAAATTGCATATGGCGGAGCCGTGGCTTACGCATCTTCGCTCGGCGATCTGCAAGAGCGAGTCACTCGGCTCACGTGCCAGAATGGGAGCATAGAGGGAAATCGCCGAGTGGCAAAAGCGACAGTAATATGGTGGCGCGCGGCATTAATCCCCGTATGCCTGCTTGCGCTCGCGTTGCCGCACTGGTTTATTCCGCTGTCCGATAAGCACGCGCACAATCTATTGATTCACCTAAATTTTATTCCGATCGTGATGAGCGGCATGTTCTTCGGGTGGCGAGGCGCAACGATGAGCGGCGCGTTCGCCGTGCTGGTTGAGCTGCCGCACATCTGGTTTATCTGGGAGCCGGAGCAGGTTTACGCGCTCGATCAGCTTTCGGAAATCTCGATATTCGGCATCGCGGGGGTGATTGTGGGGTTGCTGGCCGACCGCGAACGGGGACAGCGCGTCAAGCTCGAGAAGACCAAGCAGGAGCTGGAAAGCGTCTATCAGGAGCTGCGGCAGAACCTGGAACACTTAAAGAAAGCCGAACGTCTATATGCGGCCGGCCAGCTAGCCGCCAGCCTGGCGCACGAAATTCGCAATCCTCTGGCGAGCATCTCCGGAGCGGCCGGGATTCTGAAGCGGGGCCACGCCTCTGTCGAGAACATTCAGGATTGCTTGGAAATCATCGATAAGGAATCCCAGCGGCTCAATAAGCTCCTGACGAGCTTCCTGGATTTCGCGCGCCCGCGGACGCCGCGCTTTCAACGTACAGACATAACCGCCGTGATCGACTCGGTCATTGCGCTGGCCGGTCATTCTGCCGGAGCAGTCGAGTTGCAGCGGCAAACGCAGACAGGGCTGCCGGAAATCGAATGTGATCCGGAGCAGCTTAAGCAGGTCCTGCTGAACCTGGTCATTAATGCGATTCAGGCTTCCGAGGGCAGAGGCGCGGTGCATCTGGAGGCCGGTGCTTGGAACGGATGCATTTCGATTTCCGTGCGGGACGAAGGCCGCGGAGTCCCGTCCGAACAGCGCGATCATATCTTCGATCCATTTTTCACCACCAAGGAAAATGGCACGGGCCTTGGGCTCGCTGTGGCCTCGAAGATCGTTGAACAACATGGCGGTGTGCTTACCGCAGAGAACAATCCGGACAAGGGCATGACTTTTCGCTTGGAGCTGCCGATCGACCGGGAACATCGATCATGAGCCGTAATCTGGTCCTGGTAGTAGACGACGATTCCAGCCTGCGCCGGGTAATGAAAATGCAGCTTGAGGAAGCGGGCTATGCTGTCGCGCTTGCCGCAGACGGGGAGCAGTCGCGCGCCATTATCGAAGAGCGGCATCCCAAACTGGTAATCACGGATCTCCGAATGCCGGGCACCGGCGGGCTGGATCTGCTGCGCCAGATACGCGATCAGCATCCGGAGACGACGGTCATCATCATCACGGCATTCGGAACCGTCGAAACCGCTGTGGAAGCGATGAAGGCCGGAGCCTACGACTACGTGACGAAGCCAATTGACTATGACGCGCTCGTCCTGGCCGTGCACCGGGCCATGGAGCGGCAGAATCTGCTGGAGGAGGTTCGGAATCTCCGTTCCGCCCTCGACCAGCGGTATGGGTTCGAAAGCATAGTAGGGCACTCCAAGCCGCTGCTGCGAGTTCTGGAGATGGCGTCCCGCGTAGCGCAGCACGACTCCACGGTGCTGATTCGCGGCGAAACGGGTACGGGCAAAGAGCTGCTGGCGCGCGCGATTCACCACAATAGCCGTCGGAAGGCGAAACCCTTCGCCACAATCAACTGTGGAGCCATTCCAAAGGATTTGATCGAAGCCGAGCTGTTCGGCTTTACACGCGGAGCATTCACGGGCGCCAACTCCGCAAAGCCGGGCAAGATCGAAATGGCCGACGGCGGCACGCTGTTTCTGGATGAGGTGGGCGAGCTGCCTGTTGAGCTGCAAGTGAAGCTTTTGCGCGTGCTCCAGCACGGTGAAATTGACAAGATTGGTTCCACAGGGCACAGCGTTGTGGATGTACGCGTGATTGCCGCGACCAATCGCAATCTGCACGCGATGATCGAGGACGGTGCGTTCCGCGAGGATCTATACTACCGCCTGGCGGTCGTGCCGCTGGAGCTGCCGCCACTTCGAGAGCGAAAAGACGATATCCCCGAGCTTGTTCAGCACGTCTTCCGCAAGCTCAAGGAGCGCCACGGGCTGCCGTCGCTGCGCATGTCGCCCTCCCTGCTTTCATACTTTTCGAGCTATCGCTGGCCGGGCAATATTCGCGAGCTGGAGAACGTGATTGAGCGCATGGTGGTACTGTCTTCGGGAGACCAGATCGGTGAAAATGACCTGCCCGATGAGATCCGCCGAGTGGCGCCAGGACCAGACTCATTTCTGCTGCAGTTGCCTGAGAACGGCATCAGCCTGGAAGGAGTCGAGCGGGAACTGCTCCTCCGCGCTCTGGAAAAGTTCAATTGGAACCAGACGCAGGCTGCGCGCTATCTCGATATCAGCCGCCGCACACTGATTTACCGGATGGAGAAGTATGGTCTCCGGCGGGATAGCGATGCGGAACAAATTGCGTGAATCGTTGGCGCGTCAGGCTCCCGCAGCCTCCGCGAGCACCGCGGGCTTAGGAGCCACACCGAGACCCGCTCCCTCAGGCACTAGCGCGCGTCCCTTCTCGTACCGGACTGGAGGGCTCCCAATCTGCCGGGCATTATAGAGCGGACCGATGATATCGTGGTCCACATCGGAAGACAGGTTCGGAATTGCGGTGGCGAGATGCAGCATCGCCGCCGATGCAATCTCCCACTCCAGATTGCTACCAATCACGCATTCGATGCCCGCGGTTGCAGCCATCTGGGCAATCGCCAGCGAGCGCCAGATTCCGCCATTCTTGCCCGGATAGATGCTGATCAAATCGCAGGCGTCTGCGCGAATCGCCTCCAGCGCATCTTCGGGCGTAAAAATGGATTCATCCAGCAGAAGCGGGATGGACGTGCGTTGGCGAAGGCGAGCACAACCGCGAAAATCACCGCGCCGCAGCGGCTGCTCGAGGACATTGATGCCCATGCGCTCGAGCGCCGGAAGGGCGGATATGGTTTCGCTCTCCGTCCACCCGGCATTGGCGTCTACACCCAGGCGGAAATCCGGCCCCACAGCGTCCCGAACCGCTTGCACGCGCTCGAGGTCGCTGCGCACCTCCAGGCCGACCTTGACCTTTGCGGCTCGTAAACCCAGCGATCGCGCATACTCGGCCACGCGGACAGCCTTCTCCGGTGTGAAGGCCCCAATGGAGAACTTCAATGCAATTCCGTCCGGCCGGCGCGAGCCACCCAGCAGAGTGTGTACGGGCTTTCCTATGGCTTTGCCTGCGGCATCGAGCAGCGCCATCTCAACTGCGGCCTTTGTGAAAGGATTTCCGAACAGCGCTTTATCCATAGCAGTAGCGAGCGCGCCTATGGCAAAGCAATTCTGACCGATGAGTACTGGAGCGAGCGTCTCGCGTATAGCGGCGTCGGCGCTGGCCTGCGTTTCTCCGCTCCAGACCGGCATCACAGTAGCCTCTCCATAACCGGAGATGCCCGCATCGGTGTGGATGGCAACCAGTACGTATGGTGAAACGCGATGGGCTCCGGCGGAGCTCACAATGCTTACCTCCGGACGAACTTCAACGGAGACCAGGTAAGTTTCGACACCAGTTATGATCACGATGTTTTGTAGTCCGGCTCCTACCATAGCAAGACACTCTTTGCCTCGCCACTGCTATGCGACGGTAGTATCGCCGGTTGCTGGAGAGACCGGGCCGGAAGTGCTTCGTGCTACACTCACGAATAAGATTCCCGGGCGCGTAGCTCAGTTGGTTAGAGCGCCTGCTTCACACGCAGGAGGTCACAGGTTCGAGTCCTGTCGCGCCCACCATTCATTTCAAGCAGATACAAACAGAGGAAGAGTTGGAGGGAGTAGGTGTGACGTGCCCAGGCTGCCGTGATAACAGGTTTGCCGCTGACTGCGGTTCACAAGGCTATTGAGAGTGCCGTCCCATCATTGAGCATCAGAACATAGTCGCTGCGGGCGTCCTGCACGAGTTCGTGAACGAGTGAAAGTTGACTATGTGGGACCGGTGAATGCGAAGGAGCTGACGAGGGTCGAACTTGGGCTCAAGACCGCCGAGAACCTCACGGTATAGATAGGATCCTCGCGTAGTATGAATCGTGAGGTACACGCCTGCCGCGGCGATCCAGCGAATTTCGCTCACATTAGTGAGGCGGACTCGGCCGCGGTCCTTGAGCGCCAGCCGGTCGACATAATAGTGACGAGATGAGTCGGCGGACTGGTCACCTCGTGAAGCCTGGACGAGGTCATCAAGTACGGCCTGCATCCAGGCGACGAGGACGTCGGAGGCGCCACTTCGAACAAGCCGAATGGCTTGTGTCAAGGCGACTTCGAACCACTCGTCGCTGTACGGCTTGAGGAGGTAATCGACGGCGTGCGCGTCGAAGGCTCGCAAGGCGTATTCATCGTACGCCGTGGCCAACACGATGGCCGGCATCGGCGTGAGCGGCAAGGTGTAGAGCGATTCGAGCATGCCGAAGCCGTCCATCTCGGGCATCTGGACGTCGAGAAAGATGATATCGACCGGCGCACCCGACCCTGCTGCGGCGGAGACAGCCTCGAGCGCCTCTTGGCCGCCGGAGCAAGCGGCGATGACCTGTACGGCAGAGTACCGTTCGAGCAACGCGGTCAGCCGTACGCGGGCCGGCTTCTCGTCGTCGACGAATCAGGACGCGGAGCGGCCGGCTCATCGTGCGTCCGCCGCTCGAGGTTTTGCACGAGCCGCTACCTGCGGTTCGCGACGAAGGGGCAAAGCAACCTCAAAGCGTACGCCACCCTCGGCCCGATTGCCCACGGCGAATTTGCGCTCGGATCCGTAGAGTTCCTCGAGCCGACGCGCAATGTTCGACAGGTCAACACCAGCATGATCTTCGAGGCGCCACCCTTCCGGCAGGCCAACTCCATCATCTTCGACCTCGAGCATTAAGCGATCGCCCGCCGGGCGTGCGCCGCCCATACCGAGCACGAAAAACGCACGGGAGAGCGCCACGCGAACTGGCCGGACTGGTACGCAGAGTATATGGCGGCAGAGCAGTCGGGCAATGGACTGCCGCAATGAAGCATTTCGATGCCGGGGTTGGCCTCATAGGCGGGCAGCGCTTCGATGCGCAAATTCGCCGCCCTGGCTGCGGCCGCCCCGTTCGGGGGGCGTCTACGCGGGCTGGCTCTGGTCCCTCAACGCTGATTCGGCCGACGCCGATAACCGAACCGACGGTCCAAATTTCGGGCTGATTCCGATCCGCCAAAACAATATTCCGCGCCAGATTCAGCTTGGTTTTAAGTTGAGCTTTAACGCTGCAGTTGCGTGGTCAAAAGGATACGAGCGAGAAACTGTCTACGCGCAGCACGGATTCCTGATGAAATAAACGCTTGTACGCTTCACGGATTTCCTGGATTTTCGCGTCGTTTTCGGCGGACTGGGCGGGATAGAGCAGGATCAGCACGGCGGAGCGTTCCCTTACAATGATGCCTTCCGCGCTCCGAAACTGACCGTAACCGGTCAACACAGTAAGGCCGTCAGGAAATTTCGGCCTCACCTCGCGATCCACAAACTGCATGAATTCGGCCTCTGATATACGGGATCCATCCGGTTTTTCAGAGCCGAAATAGAGTTCCGTGCGTGCCCAGACCTCGCGTTCGGTGGGGCGGTTTTGCGACTTCCGGCCGGCCGCACCGGATGACAGGGACCCGAACGAGACGAGCAGCAGCATCGCGATGAGAGCTCTTCGGGTTGTCACGCTCGTGTCTCCTACGTGCATACGCGGAATTTCAGGCCCAAATCGGCTCAAGTGGCGGTACAAAATCGCACGGACGTCTGCGGACGATTCGGATACACTACTTTGGTCCGGGCGAAACCCGCGTCCGGAGAGCGATTGGAGGCAAGATGAATCTCGCGAGGACGTTCTCGATTCTGGCGCTGTGCGTCGCCGCTGCTGCGGCTCAGGCACCGGCCCCGCTGCACACGCCCGATGTCCCGTTTGTACCGACGCCGCAGGAGGTTGTCGATGAGATGCTGCGGCTGGCCAATGTCCATAAAGGTGATGTGGTCTATGACCTTGGCTGTGGGGACGGCCGAATCGTGGTCACGGCTGCGCAAAAGTATGGGGTGCGCGGCGTGGGAATCGATATCAATCCGGAGCGAATTAAAGAAGCGCAGGAGCGTGCCCGCCAGGCGAATGTCAGCAATCTTGTCAGCTTGCGGCAGGAAGATCTCTTCACCGCCGATATCTCTCCTGCAACGGTCGTAACTCTGTACCTGCTTCCGTCGGTGAACCTGAAGCTTCGTCCCAGACTGCTGCATGAACTCAAGCCTGGAACCCGCGTGGTCTCGCACAGCTTCGATATGGGGGATTGGAAGCCTGAAAAGACCGTCGAAATCGAAGGGCGGCGAATCTACTACTGGGTCATTCCTCAGCGGAACGCAGAAAACAGGCAATGATCTGATTTGGAGTCGCGGCCCTGATCGTGATGGTGAAAAGCACGAAGGGTCGGAGCTTCATCTGGCTGCTGCTCTTGCCGGTCACTTTGGAAGCCGGCGATCTTTCGTTTTCGCGACATCGGGTAGCGTCACTCGCTGAGGAGCACATAGCGGGATTTGATATATCGCGGCGTGTGCTTGTCACGTGGGGCGACCGTTTCGCTCGCAGGCTCCTGCCGGGAGGCAAAGTGATCTGGAGCGGACTCCATCGTCCCGGCGGCTTCCGTGAAGGCGGCTGCCTCACTGACATTGACGCTGACGGGGAAGACGACATCGTTCTGAACGAGCGAGAAAGCGGTGATCTCGTCTGGCTCAGCGCGCCCGATTGGCGGGCTCACGTCATCGATCGCAGGGTACACGCAGACGACATCGGTCCTGTCACTCTGTTTGATCGCCGTGGAATTCTGCTCATTCATAAGCACGCGCAGGTCCGCTTTTACGAGATCCCGCAGGATCTATCGCAGCCCTGGCCGTATCGCGATATTTACTCTGTTTATACGCCGTCCTGGCAGGGCGGACTCGCGATAGCCGACATAAACCGGGATGGCCGGCCCGATATTTTTTGCGGAAATTATTGGATTCGAGCGCCGGCCAGCTTCGAGCTTCCTTGGCGCCTCTTCGCGATCAATACCTGGACCGAGGCGGAGAAATCCGGGATGATGCGGCTCAGCTATCGCGGCGGACGGCTGGTTGCGGCGCAGAGGTCGATCGACCCGGCGCGGCTAGCTATGTTTCTGCAGCCGGCTGCTCCGGAGCAGCTCTGGGAGGAGCATCGCCTCGCCAATGTGAAGCTGACCCGCCTCAATTCGCTCGATAGCGCGGATTTTGACGGTGACGGAATGCCGGATCTGCTGGTTGCGGAAGATGGAGGCGAAGGACGGGTCATCCTTCTGCGTGCGCGAAACGGCCGTGAATACGCACTGTCGGTGATCCAAAGCGGCCGACCGGTACCGCATGCGCGGGCCATTGATCTGAACGGCGACGGACGCCCGGATATTCTGCTGATCGGCCGGAACTCGATTGACTGGCTTGAAAACCTCCCACCTCGATGATGGATGCCGGTGACGCGTAAGTTATGATTGGATCACGATGCGGATCGCAGTGGCATGCGATCACGCAGGCTTTCCTCTGAAGAGCCGCGTGATCGAAGAGATACTCAGTTTGGGGCACGAGATCTTGGACCTGGGAACGGATTCCACAGCGCCGGTTGACTATCCGGATTACGCGCAGGCCGTCGCCCGGGCGATTCTGGATGGGCGGGCCGAGCGGGCCGTGTTAGTGTGCGGTAGCGGCGCCGGAGCGTGCGTGGCGGCGAATAAGTTCCGTGGGATTCGTGCGGCCACATGTCACGACGCATTTTCAGCGCACCAGGCGGTCGAGGACGATGATGTAAACGTGCTTTGTTTGGGAGCGCGCGTCCTCGGGCCCGAGCTTGCTGTTGAACTGGTGCGCCGCTATCTGAGCACCCGGTTTTCGGGTCTGGAACGTCATCGCCGGCGTCTGGAAAAGATCGCCCGTTTCGAAGAAGAATTTGGCCGCCCTCAAGCAGCCTCGGGCTAGACTGGGAGTTTGCCCCCGGCACCGAAAATCCTGATGGCCGCCTCTGAGGCGGCTCCCTATGCGAAAACCGGCGGGCTGGCGGACGTGTTGGGCGCGCTGCCGGCCGCGCTCGCGGCGCTTGGCCATGACGTGGCTGTTGTGCTGCCAAGATATCAATTCATCCCTCTTCGCGAAACCCGCCGCGTGTATGATGACCTGCCTGTTTCTCTGGGGAGCACTGTCTATCACACGGCGCTGCATCAGATCGATGGCAAGGTTTCCTACTTTTTTGTCGACTGCCCGCCGCTCTATGACCGGCCGGGACTCTATGGGGAAAATGGTCTCGACTATCCGGACAACCACATTCGCTTCGCTGTTTTCGCGCGCGCGGCACTGGAGGTCGTCCGCCGTGTTTTCCGGGTAGACGTTCTGCATTGCCACGACTGGCAGGCCGGACTCGTTCCCGTCTACTTGAAAACGGTAATGTCCACGGACCCGACCTTCCTTGGTGTCCGCACCCTGTTCACGATCCATAACCTGGGCTATCAAGGGCTGTTCGGACGTGACGTGCTGCCGGAAATCGGGCTAACCGACGATCTTTTCATTCCAGGCCGCTTGGAGTTCTGGGGAAACATCAGTTTCATCAAGGGCGGTCTGGTCTATGCCGACGCTCTGAATACGGTAAGCCCCACATACGCGCGGGAAATTCAGACCCCAGAATATGGATTCGGCCTCGATGGCGTGCTGCGGGCGCGCAGCAATGTTCTTTCAGGAATTCTCAATGGGGTCGACTACTCGGAGTGGGACCCGCAGACGGATCCCAACCTTCCGGCTCGCTATTCGTCAAGTGATCTGTCGGGCAAGTCGATTTGCAAGCGGGAGCTTGTTCGAGAGTTCGGGTTGCCGGAAGATACCTTCGAGCGGCCTCTGATCGGCATCATCTCGCGCCTGACGAGCCAGAAAGGCGCAGACCTTATTGAGGCCTCAATAGGAAACATCATCGGCCTGGGCTTTTCGCTCGTTGTTCTGGGCGCCGGAGAGCCGGAATACGAGGAGATGTTCACCCGGATGGCGGCGGCTCATCCCGAGCGCGTGGCTCTTCGCCTCGGATACGATAACGGGCTGGCGCACCGGATTGAAGCGGGTTCCGACCTGTTTCTGATGCCGAGCCGCTATGAACCGTGCGGCTTAAACCAGATCTATAGCCTGCGTTACGGGACGATTCCCATCGTTCGCGCGACCGGCGGGCTTGATGATACTATCGAGGAGGGTACCGGGTTCAAGTTCTGGGATTATTCTGCCGAGGCCCTGACCGATGCTTTACGGGCAGCTCGCGACGCCTTCGCAGATCAGGATCGCTGGAGTGCGATGATGCGCCGGGCTATGGCGGAGGACTTCTCCTGGCAGGTTTCGGCGAGGCAATATTCGGACCTATACGGGCTGCTCCGCGGGCGACCTTGAATCCATTCCACCCCGAAGCGATTCTAATAACTGTAGGAGATGACAATGGCGGGTCAAAACACGTTAACCTTCACCGACGCCACATTCGATCAGGAAGTTCTCCGCTCCGAGGTGCCGGTCCTGGTTGACTTTTGGGCCGAATGGTGCGGCCCCTGCCGTCAGATGGCTCCCACGATTGACGTGGTAGCCAGCGAGTACGCAGGCAAACTAAAGGTCGGTAAGCTGGACGTAGATTCCAACGGCAACACGGCAATGCGGTATAACATCCGCGGCATCCCGACGCTGCTCTTGTTCAAGGGCGGGCAAGTTGTGGAGCAGCGTGTGGGCGCTGTGGGGAAGTCTGAAGTTCAACGTATGCTGGACGGACACATCGGTTAGCTCTTCGCCAGCTTGACGGGCGGTAGCCATGCCGCCCGTTCCCTCCCCTTCCTCTTCGGAACCAATTCTAGAATCCTCGGTACGGTTCTATTCGCTCTTGAGCGATCGCTCCATCAGGCGGCGAATGGCTTCGCGCGGCGTGACCAGCGAATGTAGCAAGTCGTACATTTGTCTGGCAATCGGCATCTCAACACCGTAGCGGAGCGCCAGGTCTACTGTGGCGTTTGTCGTCTTGATTCCCTCCGCGATCATGCGCATAGAGCTGACAATCTCATCGAGAGATCGACCGCGGGCGAGCTCCATTCCGACAGCGCGGTTGCGGCTTAGTTCCCCGGTGCAGGTGAGCACGAGGTCGCCGAGTCCCGCGAGGCCCGAGAGCGTTTGCGGCCGCGCGCCCATCGCCACGGCCAAACGCGTGATTTCCGCCAGCCCTCGCGTAATTAGCGCGGCCAGCGCATTATTGCCTAATCCCAGGCCGTGGCACACGCCCGCGCCGATCGCGACCACGTTCTTGATCGCGCCGCCAATTTCCACCCCAAGCGGATCGCCGCTGGTATAGAGCCGAAAGCTGGGTCCCGAGAATGCAGCTTGAATCTCAGCAGCCAGGGCATCATCGCGAGATGCGGCCACCAGAGCCGTCGGATCTCCTCGCGCCACGTCGCGTGCGAAAGTCGGCCCGGAGATCACTGCCACACGGCCGGAGAACCTGGCGGAGACGACTTCTGCAATTACCTCGGAAGGACGCAGCAGAGTGCCGTTCTCCAGGCCCTTGGTCGCGCTCACGAAGGCCATCGAGGGCTCCAGGCAGGGGAGCATTTGCTGGTAGAGTCCGCGCACGAGGTGCGATGGCATTACGCTGAGCAGCATCTCGGCTTTGTGCAGCACCGGGCCGAATTCACTAGCTACCGCGACGTTGCCGGGCAGGCGGAAACCGGGTAGGTAGACGTCGTTCTCGCGGCATCGCTCCATGCGTTCCGCAAGATCCGCTTCATAAACCCACAGGGAAACCTGCTCAAACCTGGGCGCCAGGACGATGGCCAGCGCTGTTCCCCAACTTCCGCCGCCGATGATGGCCAGCTTCCGCACTATTTGCGGCTCCCGAAAGAAAGTACGTGCTCGGTCCCGGCGCGCAGCCGCTCGATATTAGCGCGATGGCGGTAAATGATAAACGCACCGGCTACGGCCGCCGCGGCGACCAGCGAGAGCGGTGGATGGAGAATCAGCCAGACCGCCAACGGAAACGTCCCGGCGCTCAGAATCGATCCCATCGAAACGAATCGCGTCACGGCCACCGTGACCAGAAAAACCACCAGAACTGCGGCCAGCGGAATCGGCGTCAGATAAAGAAATGCGCCAACGAAACTGGCCATTGCCTTGCCGCCCCGAAAGCCGAGAAAGACAGGAAAGGCGTGGCCGGCCATCACGGCCAAGGCGGCAGCGCTCATCCAGTGAATATTGCCGCCGGTGAGACGTCCGGCCAGCCAGACCGCAACAAATCCCTTCGCGATATCCAGCACGAGAGTGCCGGCCGCCGCCGCGCGCCCGGTGGTCCGGAGAACATTGGTAGCGCCGATATTGCCGCTGCCTGCGACGCGAATGTCGGCCCCGGTTTGCCATTTAACCAGAAGGAATCCGAACGGGATCGCGCCCAACAGGTAGGCCGACAGGAAGGCCGCCAGACCGTATGTCACTTTGAAAACGGAAACTCCGAGAGTTTAGTGTACACGGAACCGGAAGATTGGCGGCGGCTCTGATATAAGTGAAACCGGTCGGCCTCAAAGGAGCCGAACTCGAGAGTGGGCAGTGCAGCGATGGCTTCGCGCAACGGCTGCATCGGAATACGCTCCTTGATGCGCGCCAGCGTGAGATGCGGCGAATACGGCCGATTCTCGGCGGGTATTCCGAGGCGCGCAACGGCCGCATCGGTCGCGGCGGCGAGTGCAGCCAGCTCAGGAGGAGCTACTACGCCGGCCCAGAAAACGCGCGGCGAGTGCGGATTCGGAAAAAATCCGAGCCGCGCTATTTGGATCGCGAGCGGCGGAAACGCTGGAAGCGAACGCAGCGCCGGCTCAAGCTCTCCCAGGCGCTCCGCGGGCCACTCGCCGATAAATTTTGTCGTGATATGCAGGTTTGCGACCGGGCTCCAGGCAAGCCGCGCAGTTGGACGTAAGTGCTGAATCAGCCGCTCGAGATTCGCCAGCACCTCGGCGGGTACATCGATTGCAGTGAACAGCCGCATTTACGCGATCATATTTTAGCAATGGACCTTGCAACGCTCGCTGCAAGCAGTCGAATTCTTCGACGAAGTTTTTACGAGCGCCCGACCGTTGAGGTCGCGCGCGATTTGCTCGGGAAAATTTTGGTGCACGGCCGGACTGCCGGCCGGATCGTCGAGACCGAAGCCTACCTTGGAGGCGACGACCTTGCCGCGCACTCTGCTCGCGGCATAACCAATCGCACGCGCGTGATCTTCGGACCTCCCGGTCATGCCTATGTCTACTTCATCTATGGAATGTATGACTGCCTGAACCTGGTTGCTGAGCCGGCCGGAAAGCCCGGATGTGTACTCCTGCGCGCGCTCGAGCCGATGGCGGGCCTGGAAATCATGCGGGAGCGGCGGCCGGCAGCCCGTTCGCCGCGCCAGCTTGCATCCGGTCCCGGCAGGCTCACGCTGGCCATGGGTATCACGCGCGCGCACAATGGTGCCGATGTAACGCGCGGCGATCTCGTTGTGCGGCAACTCGACAACGAGCCCCCGCATGAAATTCAGGTCACGCCGAGGATCGGTATCCGGCACTGCGCTGAGTGGCCTCTGCGTTTCATTATTCGCGACAATCCGTACGCCAGCCGCCCATAACAGATAAATTAGTATTTTTTTCTTATTTCGGCTGCGGCGTGATATACTGAGCGGCTGATGGTTGCGATGCGCGATGCCATGAACACGCTGCTCGTGGTCAGTGCTTCTCAACTAGAGCACGCGCAGTTGGCCCGGATTGTGGACGAGACCGGCTGGTCCGTGCATTTCGCCTACACCGGCGATGAAGCGGCTGAATGTCTGCGGGAGCACGCAGTTCATGTCGTGCTGTGTGATCGCGATTTGCACGCCTCCGGATGGAACGATCTGATGCGGTGCATGTTTCAAATGGAATTCCCGCCGGTCCTTCTGCTATCCTCTGCCGCGCCTGCCGATGCAGGCGCCGATATTAGCGACGATTCGCGCTGGGCTGACGAGGACGTCGTCCTCAAGCCTTATGAGCCGCGCGCGGTACTGTCCAAGATAGGCGATGCCTTCCGGCGATGGCGCCAGGAGCATGGCATTCCGTGCAATTACGCTTCGGAGACATTCGCCCTCGAACTCGCCAACTGATCGGATCATGCTGCACGGCATGCGGTGCATGCCTGCTATCATGAAACCCGATGATCGTAGACGTCCACAGCCACTATTTCCGCTATCCTGAACATTTTTCCGAGGACTTCGCATTGCAGGCGCGGCGCGCGCGAAACGCCGAAGTCGATCTCACAGTCCGCTGGCCCGAATATCACGACGCCGCGCTCGAATGCGATAAGACTATCGTGTTCGGCGGCAAAGCCCGGCTCTCCGGCATCTGGGTGCCAGATCGCGACGTCGCTGCCTATGTCGCTGAGCATCCTGATAAGCTCATCGGATTTCTGTCTGTGGACCCGACCCAGCCCGGTTGGCAGGATGAGCTCGAACAGGGTCACCGCGATCTGAAGCTGAAGGGTATCAAGCTGCTGTCCATGTACGCAGGGTTTTATCCGAACTCTAGAGACCTGGACCATTTATGGAGCTATGCGACGAAGTATCGCCTGCCGGTACTCCTGCATACCGGCACTACCTTCATCGATAAGGCGCCTCTTGATTGCACGCTGCCACGCCATCTTGACGATGTGGCGATTCGCTTTCCCAAAGTGAAGATCATCATGGCGCACTTGTCCCATCCGTATGAAGGGGAATGCGTCGCGACGATACGGAAGCACCCCAATGTGTACGCCGACTGTTCAGCCCTGCACTACCGGCCCTTTCAGCTCTACCACTCGCTGATGCTGGTGCAGGAGTATGGCGTTTGGGACAAAGTGCTGTTTGGCAGCGATTATCCGTTCACGACGGTCAGCGCCAGCCTGGAAGGCATGCGCCAGCTAAACTGCATGCTGGAAGGCACGGCGCTGCCCCGGCTGAACATGGAAAAGATGGAGGCCATGTTCCGCCGCAATACGCTCGACATACTGGAAATCGAATCGTAAAGGCGGAGAGAGCCATGCCAACCGTCGTCTTCGACCCGGCCCGTATCGATTTCGAGAAGCCCGGAGTCCATCACTATCAGCTAGCGTTTCATCTGGATTCGACCTGGGGTTATTCGCTCGTGCCGCTGACGATCATTAATGGACTGCGGCCTGCCGGTCCGGAGGGCACGCCACGCGGCATCGTGGTTTTCGGAGGAACCCATGGGAACGAATGGGAAGGGCCAGTCGCGGTGAAGCGCCTTTGCCGCGAGCTCGACCCTGCGGAGATCTCCGGCCGCGTCATCCTCATTCCTCAGTTGAGCGAGAGCGCTTCGGTCGCCAACCAGCGCGTCTCTCCGCTCGATGGAGTGAATATGAATCGGGCCTTTCCCGGAAATCCGCGCGGCACCATCTCGTATCGCATTGCGCATTTCGTTAAGACCCGCATCTTTCCGCAAGTGGGCGTCGTCATCGACATTCACTCTGGCGGAAACGAAGGCGGCTTCGCTCTCTGCACATCGTTTCATCCGATTCCGGATCCCATGCAGCGTGCTGAGATCGGCCGCGTAGCGGCCTTGTTCGACACGCCGTTCATTATGATCTATTCCAGCCAGATGGCGTCCGGGCTGCTGACCGACGAGGCCGAGGCGGAGGGCAAGATCACGATTGGCGGAGAATTCGGCTACGGAGAATCCGTTAACCGAAAGGGCGTACTGCACGCCTTCGAAGGCGTTCGCAATGTCCTTCGGTATTATAAGTTGCTTTCGGGCGAGATCGTGAAAATCGATCCCGGCCGCCAGACGCCGCCCCGGCTCATGCAGGCCGCGAATCTGGAAGATTATGTTCCTTGCCCTCGCGATGGGATCTGGGAGCCTGCGGTAGATCTCGGCGCGGAAGTAGCCGAGGGAACTCTGCTGGGGCGTCTGCATGATTTCGCCGATCACACGTCGGCGCCCCTCGAATTACGCGCTCACCGGTCCGGTGTCCTGCTCATGATGCATTTCCCTGCGGTGACGAAAAAAGGCACCACGCTGTACGTCATCGCTCAGGACGTCGCGGAACTCTGACCCCCATATTAGCTGGCCGGAACGAGCCCTCGGCTATACTGGAAAGAACTGCGTTCATGCGTCTTATCGGTCTTCTCCTCATTGGCACAGCCCTGTTCTTGCGGGCTGACGTGCCGGATTCAAAGAAAGACAAGCCCAAGAATCCATTTGCCGGAAAGCCGGAAGCGGTCGAAGCCGGGCGGAAGCTGTTCTTGGAAAGCTGTAGCGGATGCCACGGCCCGAATGGCGAGGGCGGCCGTGGACCCAACCTGGCGCGTGGGGAACAGGTGCGCAGCAAGACGGATTTGGAGGTGTTTGAAGTCGTCCGCCAGGGTGTGCCGGGCAGCGACATGCCGCCTTCCCGTATGCCGGAGGATGACGTATGGCGCGTGGTCAGCTTTGTCCGCAGCTTCAGCGCCTCCGCGTATGAGAGCCGGGCCCCGGGAGATGCCGAGGCCGGCCGCAAGCTCTTTTTCGGGAAGGCCGGCTGCTCGGGATGCCACGCCATTCAGGGGCAGGGCGGGATGCTGGGTCCGGATCTCTCGAACATCGGCCGCCTTCAATCGTACAGCCAGTTGCAGGAAGCCATTCTGGAGCCGAGCGTCAGCATCGCCGAAGGATACCGCGGCGCTACGGTTGTCACGCTCAAAGGCCAGAAGATTACCGGTGTGGCGCGGAACAACACCAATTATTCGATTCAACTCCAGGATGCGCAGGGTAATCCGCACTTGCTACAGAAAAAGGATCTCCGTGAAGTTATCTTCCGGAAAAGCTCTCTGATGCCGAGTGATTACAAGGCGCGGCTCAGCAGGACAGAATTCCAGGATCTGCTCTCGTTCTTAGGCCGCCAGGCGCTTCGCAAAGAAGTGGCCAGTTCGACCAAGGAAAACTAAGCGTGAAACAATTTTTTGCTGCTATATTGCTTGCCGCCCCGCTCTGTGGCCAAGTCACGTTCGAGAAAATTCGGAAAGGTCCGGGTGAGGACTGGCTGACCTATGCCGGCGATTACGGCGCGCGGCGCTACAGTCCGCTCACTCAGATTCATCGGGCTAACGTGGGGTCGCTTGTGCCAAAGTGGGTGTTCCACGTTGACGAAGCGAAACGCCTGGAGGTGAGCCCGCTGGTGTACCAGGGCATCATGTACATCACCAACAGTAACGAAGTCTACGCTCTGGATGCCCGCAGCGGCAGGCCCATCTGGCACTATCGCGATGAATGGGTGAAGGATAAACAAGTCAACCGCGGCGTGGCCTTGCTGGAGGACCGTCTGTTCTTCGTCACGAGCGATGCGCAACTGGTGGCATTGAACCGGAAAACAGGCGGCGTGCTTTGGCAGAAGCAATATGGCGACCCGAAGAAAGGGCAGTCGGCTACACTGGCCCCATTGGCGCTGAAGGACCGCGTGATCGTAGGCATCTCGGGCGGCGACACTGGCATGCGGGGTTTCGTGGCTGCATTTTCCGCCGCCACAGGTGAAGAGCTATGGCGCTTTTGGACGGTACCGGCCAAAGGTGAGCCGGGCGCTGAAACATGGAGCGAATTCGACGTGGAGTGGGGCGGCGCCGCCACCTGGATGAACGGCACCTACGATCCGGATCTGAACCTGATCTACTGGCCCACAGGGAATCCGTGGCCGGATTTCTATGGAGGACATCGCCGCGGCGATAACCTTTACTCCGATTCGGTCGTGGCGCTGGATGCCGACACCGGCAAATTGAAATGGTACTTTCAGTTCACGCCGCACGATACACACGACTGGGACGCGCAGTCATGGCCGGTATTGGTGGATGCGCCTTGGAAAGGCCAGATTCGAAAACTCCTGCTCCATCCGAACCGAAACGGTTTCTTTTACGTTCTGGACCGGACTAATGGCGAGTTTCTGCGAGCCGAGCCGTACGTCGAAAAAGTAACTTGGGCGAAAGGCGTGGATGTGAAAGGCCGCCCGATTGAGGTTCCGGACACCGAGCCTACGCCAAGCGGCCGGCGCGTGTGCCCGTCCATCCGCGGAGCTTCCAACTGGATGTCTCCCTCATACAACCTGCATACCGGCCTGCTCTATGTGCCGACGCTCGAGCAATGCGATACATTCACCAGCTCTTCAAAGAAGCCGGAACCAATGAAAAATTTTGCTGGCACGGGCGCAGCTTCGATTCCCAGCGAGCCTGGCAAATTCTACCTGCGCGCCTTTGATCCCAAAACCGGAGAGAAGCGCTGGGAGTATCCGATGACCGGCAAGGCCGATATGTGGGCAGGCACGGTAACTACGGCCGGCGGCCTGGTTTTCTTCGGCGATGATGACGGACACCTCGTCGCGCTCGACGCCAAAACCGGGAAGCACTTGTGGCACTTCTACATGGGCCAGCTCTTGACTGCTTCCCCGATCACCTACATGGTTGAGGGTAAGCAGTACGTGGCTATCGCCGCGGCAACGGATGTCTTTGTTTTTGGTCTGTTTGAACCGGCCACATCGATTCCGATCGTGACCGAGCGCGAGGAACCCTAGGCTTACTTGGCGGCCGCAACGGCTGCCTGATCTTCAACCACAGGGATCACTTCATCCAGTCCGGTCAGTTCCAGGACTTCGCGCGACCGTCGAGTGGCATTGGATACGGCGAAATTGCTCCTCGATGCTTGAGCGTCGTTATACAGTCCCACCAGAAAGGCGAGTCCCGTGGAATCCAGATAGGGCACGTCCCGAAGATCAGCGACTACATGCCGAAAGCTGTGAGCATTCAACACGTCGCGCGTGCGCAGGTAGTCGGAGTTCGACCCGGTTGTGAATCGGCCTTTGAGATGCAGGACGCAACGATCGTCCGCCGCTTCCACTTCGATGCGCATAAGTCCTCCAGAGAGAAACGCCACCGTGAGATTAGTGAATCCGGAGGAAACTGCGTTTCACTCTTGGGGGATTAGACGCTCGGCGCGGCGGTTCGGTCACGAAAAAGCGGCTGCTTTTCGCGGTGCTGTGATAGACCCCTCCCACCCGGGTCTTTCGTGTTGCACCCGCCTGAAGCTGCCCCCCTCTGTCCTTGAAATTACAAGTGTACCAGAGAACACACGCCTGTGCAAAAGTCAGGCGGGATGCAAGACCTCGGAAATTTCCTTCTCGTCCACGGCGCCCTGTTTGATCATTCGCCAGTCCGGCTCCGTGATATCGATCGTAGTGGCCCCCGCGCTGTCGCAAGCGCCGCCGTCCAATACCAGATCGACGCGGCCGTCCATCATCCCGAACACTTCGATGCCGCTCCGGCAGGTAGGGTGGCCGGAGATGTTGGCGCTTGTGGCGATCAGGGGCTGATTGAGAAGCGCAATCAAGTCATTGGCTACACGGGAACGCGAGTGCCGTAAGGCTAGGCGCCCGGTGTTGCCAGTGACTTTGAGCGGGACCTTTGCCGAGGCCGGCACAATAATGGTCAGCGGCCCCGGCCAGAAGCGGCGTGCCAGCACGTAAAACCTGTTACTTAATTCGGCCGCCAGATCTTCAGCCATGATGAGATCTGAGACCAGCAACGGCAGGGAGCGGTGGATTTCGCGGCCTTTGGCCCGGAAGACACCAGCGACGGCCCGTAGATTGAAGGGATCCGCCACCAAGGTGTACAGTGCATCGGTCGGAATGGAAACTACTTTGCCTTTGCGGACCGCGGCCGCAGCCCGCTCAATGACCTCCGGCTGAGGCTGCTCCACGTCGATCTCGATCAGATCGGTTGCCATGAACCAGCAAGCCTCAACGCGGCCCGATCGCTTCGGCCACCTCTATCGCCATCTGATAGCGGCCGAATGGGGCGCTCAGTTGAACGCCCTGGACCATGCCGCGGACCCGCTGCACCATCTCTCGCGCAATGGCCACGCCTTCCTGCCTCGCTTTATCCGCGTTGTCCACAAGGCGCATTCTTTCCATGAACTGCTCCGGCACGGGCACGCGGAGCTCATTCACCATGAATTCGGCATTGCGATAGCTGGTCAGCGGCCAGATGCCGCAGATCACCGGGATCCGTACGTGCTGAATCCGCTTGAGAAAGCTCTCCAGAAGGTCGAGGTCAAAGACCGGCTGCGTAACCACGTACTCAGCGCCGGCTTCGACCTTCCATTCGAACCGCCGGATCTCTTCATCCAGATTGAGGGCTCCGGGATTGGCTCCCACCCCGATCAGAAGCGACGTTTGTGAGCCCATCGGGTTCCCGCCGATATCCAGCCCGTGATTCAGATTATTGACGATGTTCACCAGGCCGATCGCATCGACATCAAAAACAGCCGTGGCATCGGGATAGGTGCCCATGCGCGGAGGGTCGCCGGTAATGCAGATCAAATTGCGCACACCGGCGCAGTGCGCGCCCAGAAGCTCGGACTGAATGCCGAGAATATTGCGGTCCCGGCAGCAGAAGTGATTTACGGCTTCAATTCCGGCCTGCTGCTGGATGAGCTGGCAGGTGACAATCGCGCTCATGCGCGCGCTGGCCCTCGGTCCGTCGGGGACGTTGATACAGTCAATGCCGTTTGCGGCGCATAATTTCGCGCCGGCGATCTCCCGGGACGCATCGACGCCGCGCGGCGGAAGGATCTCAACGAAGGCCACGAACTTTCCCGCCGCAAGCTTCGCCCCAAGCTGCGATTTTTGGGCGATCGGGATCTTCGGCATCGCTTGAGCCTTAGCCTTAGGCTCCTCTACCGTGACGGTCAGCTTCCGCTGGCCGGGCTGCAGGGACCGCGCTTCGGATCGGATCAGCTTAATGTGCTCGGGGGTGGTTCCGCAGCATCCGCCTACGATGCGCACGCCGGCCCACAGGAGCCGCCGGGCATATTGGGCCATGTACTCCGGCGAGCTCATGTAGATGTTGCGGCCCTCGACCCGTACCGGAACGCCGGCGTTAGGCATGGCGCTCATCGGCTTGTGCGAATAGCGCATCATCTTCTCGATGGTTTCGAGCGTGACCTTCGGACCCACCGAGCAATTTACACCGATCACGTCGACGGGCCACTCGTCCATGCGCCGTGTAAAGGCCTCTGTCTCGGCTCCACCCGGCAGATTGCCGAAGTCGTCAATCGTAACCTGCGCGACGATTGCCATCTCCGGGCCCGCCGCCTCGCGCCCGGCAAGCACGGCTTCCCGCAGTTCCTCCAGGCTGCTGAAGGTTTCAAAGATCAGGAGGTCAATCCCTGCTTCCAGCAAAGCTTCGATCTGCTCGCGGAAAATCTCACGGGCCTCGGCGAAAGATGTCGGGCCGAGCGGCTCGATATGCAGGCCCAGAGGCCCGATCGCTCCGGCGACGAAAGCAGCGTCTCCGCCCGCTTCCCGCGCCAGCTTGACACCTGCGTGATTGATGGCCTTCAGCTTTTCCGACAGGCCAAATGCGGATAACCGCGCCCGATTTGCGCCGAATGTATTTGTCTCCAGAATTTCGGCGCCGGCTTTGACATACTCGTGGTGAATCTGCCGGACCATATCGGGAGCGGAGAGGTTCAGTTCATCAAAACAGCGGTTGATGAACACTCCTTTGGAATACAGCATCGTGCCCATCGCGCCATCGGCGACGAGCACACGGCGGGCAAGCTGCTCGCGAAACTCCTGGGCCTTCGTACTGGAGGCGATCATAGGGAACAATCGAGGTCGCGCGTCCGGGGCGCAACGCAATCGCGGAAATGACCGATCAGGGAGATTTTACCGCATCGCCCATGCCTGCGGTAAGCTGCTAGGCATGCCTTTACGGATGCTGCCCGGCTTCCTGCTCCTTCTGGGAGCCGCCTTGGCGCAGGGGACCGAGGAGCGCTTTGACCGGCTGATGCGGGATCTACTCATCGTCGATACCCACGTGGATACGCCGGGATACGTGGTCGATGAAGGCTATCAATTGGCGGAGGAGCACGGTTACTACGAAGCCGATATTCCGCGGCTGCGCCGCGGCCGCGTAGGCGCGATTTTTTTCGGAATCTATGTGCAGCCGCAGGACTTTCCGCCGGAAGCCTGGGTGCCGCGCTCACTGGAATGGATCGACGCTGTCCATGAGCAGGTGCGCGCGAACCGGGATCAGGTGGAGTTTGCCCGGACAGCGGACGATATCGAGCGCATTCACCGTGCGGGCAAAATCGCCATACTGCTGGGGCTCGAAGGCGGGCACCTGATTGCCGACAGCCCCGCCATCCTACGCGATTACTACCGGCTCGGTGTCCGCTATATGACCCTCACACATTTCCGGAACAATAGCTGGGCCGATTCGGGCACAGATCGGCCGGTGCACCACGGGCTTTCTCCCAAAGGCCGCGATCTTGTGCGGGAGATGAATCGCATGGGCATGATGGTCGATATTTCCCACGTTTCCGATAAGACCTTCGCCGATGCGCTTGAGGTGAGCCGGGCGCCGGTAATCGCGTCGCACTCTTCGCTGCGGGCGATCTGCGACATTCCCCGAAATATGAGCGACGACATGGTCCGGGCACTCGCCAGGAAGCGCGGCGTGGTGTTCATTAATTTCAGCGCCGCGTATTTGAACCCGAAGGCCTCGGCTGTGCTGGTGGCGAACCGCGAGCGGCGTGATCGCGAGATCGCCGATATGCTTGCGAAGCATCGCAATGATCCGTCCCGCTGGGAGATGAAACGCGCGATTCAAAAACGCTACCGCGCACTGCTGCCCGAGGTGAAAGCTGAGGCGGTGTTGCGTGCGATCGATCATGTGGCTAAAATCGCAGGGCCGGATTTCGTGGGATTGGGCTCCGATTTCGACGGTATCTCGGGAATGGTTCCCGCGGGACTGGAAGACGTCTCGAAGTATCCGGTTTTGGTTCGAGGTCTGATGGATATGGGTTACTCCGATACGGACATTCGCAAGATCATGGGCGGCAACCTTCTCCGCGTCATGCGTGCGAGCGAGGCGGCAGCGCAAAAATGAGGACCTCTCATCTCACACGCCGCGGCTTTCTGTTTTCGGCCGGCGCGGCCGCTGCCGCGCGGGGGCAAACGAGCCGGTCCGAGCCTCTTCGGATCGCCGCAATTTCCACTACGTACCACGTACGCTCACACTCGGATAACTTCATCACCCGCTTTCTGGAAGGCTACTGGATCAACGAGAAATATTACCAGCCGCCTTGCCGCATCGTTTCCCTTTACATGGACCAGGTACACCCTGCGGATATCGGCTACCGGCTCTCGCAGGCCTATGATTTTCCGGTAGTTCCCAAGATTGCCGACGCGCTTACTCTTGGCACCGGGAAACTGGCAGTAGACGGTGTCATCCAGGTCGCCGAGCACGGAAATTATCCCTTCAACAACAAGCAGCAGCAGCTTTATCCGCGGTACGAGTTCTTTGAACAGATCGTGGGGGTGTTCCGCACTTCGAAACGCTCCGTTCCGGTGTTCACGGATAAGCACTTCTCTTACGATTGGGCCAAAGCTAAGCAGATGTATGACTGGTCCAAAGAACTACATTTCCCGTTAATGGCCGGCTCTTCGGTTTCCGTAACGTTTCGGCGTCCGGAACTGGATTTTCCGCTCGGCGTTGAATTCGAAGACGCCCTGATGGTGGGAGGAGGCTGGGTTTCCGATGGAGGCGTCTTTCATAACCTGGAAACCTTGCAAGCCTTCGTGGAACGCCGCAAAGGCGGTGAGACCGGCGTGCGGGCCGTGCAGCACCTGGAAGGCGACGCTGTCTGGAAAGCCGCCGAGCAAGGACTGTGGTCCAAGGATCTGATGCATGCGGCCCTGGCGCGCGGTGAGAAGGTGGGGCGCGGCAGGCCGGAAGATGTGAAGCATCCTGTGTTGTGCCTGCTGGAGTATAACGACGGATTCCGCGCGGCGGTGGTGATGCTTGGCGGTCTCGTAAACGAGTACCTGGTCGCGTTCCGCGTCAAAGGCCGCAGCCAGATCGATAGCACCCTATGCTACATCCCGACCGAGAACTCCAACAATTTCAGCCCGCTGGTCCATGCAATTGCGCACATGTTCACGACCGGCAAGCACTACTACCCGGTCGAGCGCACGCTGCTGACGACCGGTGCTCTGTCGTTTCTCATGGAGTCTGCCTACCAGGGGCATAAGAGGCTCGAGACACCCATGCTCAAGATCGCCTATAGGGCGCCGGCCGAATCATACTACGCGCACGGGAGGGGCTCATGATCGACGAGCTCATCGACCCGAAGATGCCTCCGGAGAAGGTCGCCGGCGGTTTTCAATTTACGGAAGGCCCCGTGTTCAGCAGGCGGGGATATCTTCTCTTCAGCGACATTCCACCGAACCGGATTATGAAGTTGGAGAACGGAGCGGTTTCGGTGTTCCGGGAGAACAGCAACGCCGCCAATGGCCTCACGTTCGATCACCAAGGGCGCCTGCTCACCTGCGAAACCGGCCGCGTCACGCGCACGGAGAAGGACGGAAGCGTTACAGTTCTCGCCAAAGATCTGCAAAAGCCGAATGACCTTGTCTACGCCATCGACGGCAGCATTTATTTTTCGGATCTGCCCGCCGGGACCGTGAACCAGATCACGCGGCGCGGCGAAGTGCGGGTGGTTGCCAGGGACTGCGCGCGGCCGAACGGCGTGGCGCTGGCGCCGAATCAGCAGAAGCTTTACGTGGCCGACAGCGGCCGGCGCAATCTGCGAGTCTACGACATTGCCGGAGACGGCGCGTTGAAAGAAGGGCGGGTATTCGGCGAACTACAGTCTGAAGCCAAAGGCGCGCCGGACGGTCTGAAGACTGACGAGGAAGGCAATGTCTGGGTGGCCGGCCCGGGAGGAATCTGGGTCTTCGATCGGAACGGCAAGCACCTGGGGACCGTCGAAACACCGGAGCCGCCGAGCAATTGCAACTGGGGCGCCGGCTTTCGCGGCCTGTATATCACGGCGCGTACCTCGGTCTACCGTATCGCCACGAAGGTGAATGGAACCCGCACGTATTAGCGAGTTCTGAGGCAACAATGTCAGGGGAATGGCCCTGACGAACGTCGGTGGGCGCTCTACCGCCGCAGTACGCTCCACTCCGGATCGAGCAGCACGCGCAGCGGCGGCTCTGTAAGTCGAACCGAGAAGCTCACTGGCTCGCTCCCGCTGCGAATCCAGCGGGTAAGCGGCTTTCCACTGCGAAACTGAATCTGAATGGGTACGGCCGCGGTGAAATCATCATCTACCTCGCCCTGCGTAAGTTTGCCCATAAGGTTCAGACTCCGCCCCTTCCCTCGCACATCGTAAGTAAGTTGGATGTGCGGAAGACCCGTGCCATACACCCACTGCTCGAAAAAGTTTTCCAACGTTCGGTCGTGAGATCCCGGCGGCAGAAACTCAGCGGCTGTGCGGCGGAACTCTTCAGTCGTGATGGTCCGGCCCCGGTAACGTTCGAGAAGCTGCGAGAGCATCGCCCAAAACCGATCGTCACCCATGAGCCGCCGCAGCATGTGGAGAATCCAGGAGCCCTTTTCGTACGTGATGATCCTCCAGGCCCGCGGCTCCTGTGAACTTTCGAGGCGAGTCCCCAGAACGATGGGTCCAACCGACTCGATCGTCTGCCCGTTTGGGGTCTTGAGCAGCAGGTCCTGCCTGTAGCCATCGAGAACGCTGGCCAGCGACCGGCCACCCTTTTGCTTTTCCAGAAACAGCAGCGCCGAGTAGTTCGCCAACGCCTCCATGAGCCAGTGGTCATGATAGCCGGCAGTCGTCACCATGTTGCCCCACCATTGATGGGCCGTTTCGTGCGCCTGCAGAATTTCCGAGAAGAACACCTGCTGGCGCTCATTTAGCGAGCTTAGGACTTTTCCGCCGGGGCTGAGATAGGAAAGCGTCGAGAGATATACCAAGCCTGGAAACCCCTGGCCGAACGCGCCGGGAATCGGGGAGACTCGAAGCTGGCGCAGGGGCGGAGGGCCGAATCGGGCGGACATGAATTCGAGCGCTCCCATCACCTGCGATGCCAGTGGACGCAGTCGCGCGGCCGGGCCGCTAAATGGCGGGTCAACAGGAACGCTGAGCACCTCGGGCCGGCGCACGCGCGGCGGAGGTATTTGCGGAGGAAGAGGCAAAATGTCATGCACGCGTGGCTCCAGAGCGCGCTCCACGTTCCTGTTCGCGAAGACCTCGACGGCGAACTCCTGGCGCTCGACACGCACGCTTTCGTACTGGCCGAGGTTGAATCCTGCCATGCGGACCGGTGTTGCGATCGTGCGCCGGGTTACCTCCCATTCCCCATCGGCGCGGTCTTCCACGATTGTTCCGGCGGTCACGAGCGACAGACCCCGCGGATACCGGAAGCTCAGGTCGAAGTTCGAGTATTGCAGGCCATAACCTGGATACCAGTTACTGCGCGCGCCCACGTAGTAAACCCGGTTCCCGGTGTCCCGAATAACGTGTCCAGCCTGCTCGAAAACAAATTCGTACTCGCGTCCCGGCTGCAGCGGCTCGGGCGGCAGCACCAGGATCAGACGATCGCCTGAATGCCGCACCAGATCCGAGCGCATGGAATCGACGCTGAACACCTCTGCGGGGTGCCCGTCGACCTGTGCGCCCGTCACGCGCATCTGTGTCGCAATGTCGAATGGTAAGACCCGAAGTGGTCCGCGCAAACACGTCACGCGGACTCGCGTTTGAGCCTGAAGACCAAGGTCCGGATGAATCGTCGCCCGAATTTGGTAATCACTCAGGCGGGCGTCCAGCGCAGGTTCCACGGGCCGGCCGCGAGAAGAGCGCGCCTCGAAGCTGCTCCAGATATCGAAGAAGGTACGATTGTCGCGCGAGTTGACCTGTCCCAACAGGATCTGCTCAGGCGATCTCGGGTCATAAGAGACGTCGAAGTTTCCCAGCCGTTTGCCGTTCAATACAGCGGCGAAAAATCCGCGACCAGCCGGAGACCCGCTGAGCAGATCCAGCATCAGGCGCACCTGGTGGCTGCCGGCAATATTGCGAACCACCGGCGTCCATTGAATGCTCAGCGCGCTGCCCAAATCCGGTGTCTGGCGATTGAACGGATTCTGGCGAATCTGTTCCAGAAGCCGTTCGTAAGAATCGTCGGCGAAGACCAGGACCGCCGCGCTGAAGTGTTCGTCTAAATTGGGGCTATCGGTATAGGCCGCCAGAGAGCGCCGTTCGCTGCGCGAGGGCGGCAAGACCAGCAGCTCGGCATCACCACCCTCCACATCCGAGGTGAAAGCGGCGGCGATGACCCGCCCGCGAACCGGTTTGCTGAAGATCAGATAACCGTCGGTGAAATAAAAGCGCGCGTCCTCGCGGCTAAGGCTGATTTCCCGAACGCGATAGCATTCGGCGGGATCTAACTCGAGTTGCGCAATCTGGCGGCCCAGTTCCGCCGCGGTTCCGGCAGCCCAGGCCAGGTTGGCCCAGACCAGCAGCGCAACCAGGCGCAACATTCCTATAGTCTACTGCCGGTTCGGTATACGGTCGAGTTGGATACGGCGGACGTGCTCAGGCGGCAGCTTTAGCGATCGGCAACTGCTTGATCTTGGCGAGCTTCAGCCGCTCAAGCAAACGGATTACAGGCCAGGCAGGATCGATTTCCGCGCCTCGCAAAGCGAACAGTGCCGATGTGGGGTACTCGTGGTGATTGTTGTGCAGCCCTTCACCGGCCGTCAGAAACGCTACCCATTGGAGATTGGTCGCAGTGTTATCGAAGTTGCGATATCCAATCATGTGGCAGACGCTGTTGATGGTCGAATTCAGCATGATGTAGGCCACGACGTGAAAGGCCCAGGCGGCCGCGCCCCAGGCCCAACCGAACAGAAGCATGAAAATGGCGAGGCCTCCCAGGGCGCCGTAATTCATGAGTGGGAGTCTATCGAGCAGGTCGTTTTTCCATTCGGGTGTGTACTTGCGGATTGTTTGCGGGTCTGCGGCTTCTTTGCGGTAGAAAAAATAATTGCCGAACAGGACTCCCCAGAGTCCCCGCAAGTAGGGGCTGTGCGGATCCCCTTCCTGATCCGAAAAATGATGGTGTTTGCGGTGGACGGCCACCCATTGGCGCGGCACCACACCGGTGAACAGGCTCAGCTCCAGGTGCATCACCAATTCAACCGCCGGATGCAGTTCCAGCCCGCGATGCGTTTTTGCGCGGTGCAGATAAATCGTCGTGAACAGAACGGAGATCTGCAAGATCACCAGCGTGATGATCGACATCCACAACAAGCTCATTCGCTCTCCATTGATCCCAAGTTTTTCAGTTGATTCTTCGATCCTGCAAAACAGCGTCAGGCAGGCCGGAAAAGCGCCAAAAGTCGCAGCCCTTTGATAATACCAGATAATGGGCCGATTTCAGATACCTTTGGCTAAAAAACCGCCGTCTACCGCAATCGTTTGACCAGTTACGAACGAAGCAGCATCCGAGGCAAGAAAAACGCACGCGCCGACTAACTCTTCGACTTTGCCCACGCGCCCCATCGGCGTGCGGGCGGTAATGGCTGCCATCCTCTCCGGCAGATCGAGAACATGGCTGTTGAGCGGCGTCCGGAACACTCCTGGCGCGATTGCGTTGACGCGGATTTTATACCGCGCCCATTCGCAAGCGAGAGAAGCGGTTAACAGGTGTACACCGGCTTTGGACGCGGCGTAAGATGCCACCTCGTTGAAGCTCACAAAGCTGGTCATGGAGCACGTGTTGATAATCGATCCGCTTTCCTGCCGGATCATCTGCCGGCCAAAGATCTGGTTCGCCCGAAACGTGCCATTTAAATTGACGTCGATGATGCGCAACCAGTCCTCTTCGGGGAGTTCCGCGGTTGGCGCTTTCTTGAGCGTGCCGGAGGTGACCATCAGGATATCGACCTGGCCGAAAGCGAGTACGACTTCATTGCAGAGGGCTTCGAGGCTCCCCCGGTCCTGAACATCGCTGGGGATGCGCAAGGTCTTCGAGCCGAGCTCCTCGAGCTCGCGGGCCATGGCGTCCACTTTTGCCGCATCGCGGCTGCTGGCGATTGTGGTAGCGCCCGCCTGCGCAAACCCCCGCGCGGCCGCGCGTCCAATTCCGCTCGTCCCGCCCAGCACCACAGCAACCTTATTGCTCAGCGAAAACAGTTTTTGAGTCTCATTCATGTCAGGCGAACCCGCCATCATACCTCACAGCAGCACTGCCGACACGGTAAGCGGGTGCGCGGACCCGCGGTTGAATCAGGCCACGCGCTGGCGTATGCTTGGGGTTCACCCAAGTTTACGTCTAGTTTGCTGTAACAGGAGATCCTATGAGCCAGCCATGGAAGACCGATAAGTGGTTTGTCAGCCCCTGGAATTACGCGCCCGAAGTTCGGGAGTCGCTGCATTTCCCTGAAAAGATCCGCATTCATGATGTCACGCTGCGCGACGGCGAACAGCAGACGGGCATCGTCTTTCGTCGCCAGGAAAAGGTAGAGATCGCCAAGAAATTGGCGGAAGCCGGTGTGCACCGCATCGAAGCCGGCATGCCTGCCGTCTCGGCGGAAGACGAAGCGGCGATCAAGGACATAGTCGCCCTGGGTCTTCCGTCGGAGATTTTTTCCTTCGCGCGCTGCATGCCTTCCGACGTGAAGCTCGCAAAAGAGTGCGGCGTCAAAGGCATCATCACCGAGATTCCGTCGAGCGATCACATCATCAAGAACGCTTATGGCAAGGACATGGACTGGGCCATGAAGTCGTCGGTAGAGACCACGCTGGCTGCCAAAGAAGCCGGGCTTTATACGGTGTTCTTCACGATCGACAGCACGCGCTCGGATCTGAACCGCTACATGGACCTGGTCGACAAGGTCGCCACCGAGGGCCACATGGATGCGTTAACGCTCGCGGATTCCTTCGGCGGCTGCACGCCGGAAGCGATCGGTATGGTGCTGCGAAAATTGAAGGCTCGTTTCAACAAGCCGGTCGAGATCCACTGTCATGAAGACTTCGGCCTCGGCGTGGCCAATACGGTCGCGGCGCTCGCGAATGGCGCATCCGTTGCACACGTAACCGTCTCGGCGACCGGCGAGCGGGCGGGCAACGTGCCGCTCGAAGATACTGTAATGGCGCTGCGCGTTCTCTACGGCGTGGATCTGGGTATCAAAACCGAAAAATTGTACGGGCTCTCAAAGCTTGTTCAAAAGCTGGCGGGCTTCGATGTTCCGCCGAACCGCCCGATTGTCGGAGACTCTCTCTATTACATCGAGTCCGGAATTGTAGCCATGTTCCACCGGCGGTGCAAGACCGTGGAACCAATGGAATACGTTCCCTTCGCGCCCGAGCTGGTGGGCCGGCCCGGCGTGGATATCGCGCTCGGCAAAGGCAGCGGTCTGGCCAATATCGAGGAGCACCTGGAACGGCGCAAGCTCCAGGCTACGCCCGAGCAGGCCAATGACATCGTTGCGCGTGTAAAACAACGCTCGATCGAAAAGAAAGCGCTGCTGACCGACGCTGAGTTCGATGAAATCGTTGAGAAGGTGCTGGATCTGAAAAAGACCGCCGCTCGCTGACATGTTCCGAACACTGGATGACCTGGTCAAGGCGGCGATCACGCGCGGCCCGGCGCAGATTGCTGTTGCAGCCGGGCACGATCCGGACGCCATCGCCGCCCTCAAGCAGGCAACGGAGATGCGCCTTGCCGAAGGAATTCTGGTTGGCAAGGCCGCCAAAATCCGCGAGCTCGCGCGAGCTGTAAAGTTCGATTTACCGGACAGCCGGATCATCGACGAGCCCGATGAAAACACTGCTGCCCGGAGAGCGATCGGACTGGTGCGCGACGGCTCGGCCACGCTTCTGATGAAGGGCAAGATCGGCACGGCCGCATTAACGCGCGCCGTGCTCGATCGCGATGCCGGCCTCCGAACAGGCCGTCTGCTGAGCCAGGTGATCGTCTTCGAAGTACCGGGGTTCAATAGGCTCATGTTGATGACCGATGCGGCTATCAACATCGCGCCTACGCTGGAGCAGAAGGCCGAGATCTGCCGCAACGCAATTCAGGTTGGGCAGGCGATCGGGATCGAAAAGCCCAACCTAGCCGCCTTGTGTGCGCTCGAATTCGTCAATTCGGAGATGCCCGCTACGGTGGATGCGGCCGGACTGGCCGCCATGAACCGCCGCGGCCAGATCGCAGGTGCTTACGTTGAAGGTCCCATCGCCCTCGATGTGCCGCTCAGCCGGTTTGCCGCCGAGCGCAAGGGCATCGAGAGCCCCGTCGTCGAGAATACCGATATCTTTGTCGCACCCGATATTGAAGCGGCCAACATACTCTACCGCGCGATTTTGTATTTCGCCAAGGGCGAATCCGGAGGGATCGTTGTTGGAGCGAAAGTGCCGTTGATTCTTCTCTCTCGCGCGGAAACGCCAGAGACCAAAATCCGCTCGATTGCGCTCGGAATGCTTGTGGTTGCTGCCGAGCAGGGTGGGATCCGCTCGGCCGCAGGGCGGTAATTCAAAACACCTGCGCGCGAAACACAAATAACCGCGCGTCCGGGCGAAGGTAGTCCCGCGGGCCGAGTGTTGCCTTGAGTGCCAGCGCTGTAAGAAACTCCTCTTTGGTCCAGCTCTGCGGAGCGGCAGCCTGCGGCAGCAGCAGCGCGCGATGCTCGCCGCATTCGAGCAACGCGCCGTGCCGCCCGATTTCCAGGATGTCCGGCGAGGGGGCCCGCTTCATCGGAGTCAGCACAGAAATTTCCAGATCAATCTCACCGTCGACGCCCAGAATCGAAGCGAATCTCGGATCGTCGAGTGCTGCGGCCAATGTGAGCCTCGGGACGGCCTCAGCGAGCGGCGTGAGCCCGGCGCAGTCACCTACGCAGCCCAGGAGTTTGCCGTGTTGTTTCAGGCAGACGAACACGCCCGCCCGGCGTTCGAGAGCAGCGGTCAACCGGTCCGGTGGAACCGGCGTCCGCTGGCGTGTCGCCCGCAAACGTTCGAGCGTCGCCCGCGCGGAGGCGATCAGGATCCGCCGGTCCGATTCGGACAACTCAAACGCC
>Ga0070741_10002632_pt1 | contig 47377 bp, 67 predicted proteins | sample Coa_R1_4_FD_66440 | JGI IMG/M metagenome (GOLD analysis project Ga0070741, IMG submission 66440) | Surface soil microbial communities from Centralia Pennsylvania, which are recovering from an underground coalmine fire - Coalmine... | ecosystem: Environmental > Terrestrial > Soil > Unclassified ... | reverse complement strand
TGATGCAGCGAGGTTGAGGAGGTCATCCGGGAACACGGCGACGACCACGCCGGTGCGGACGAGAAGCGCACGGTCGGCGTGCGGTTAGGAGCGTACTTCCAGTACAAGAGCACACACCGAACTAGGTGCCCATCAGGGGCCTCGACGGCCCACTCCGTTTTCAGGTCGGGTGAGATGTTCTCTTCGGTCGTTTTGCCTGCCGCGAGCTTTTCGCGGTAGGCGGGGTGCCGGCAGGTACGGGAATGGTCACGGTTACAGAGCGCGAGGAGGGTCGAGCTGCCGAGATCGTTCTGGAAGCGAACGGCGAACGCATCTGGCTGATTCATCGCTCGCGTATTGCAACCGCACAGGACGAACGCCAGCAAAGGTAGGGATGCGACCGCGAGAGCACGCACGCCCAGAGGTTAGAGCGACGGGTGCGCCAGTGTGCGGGAATGTCCCCCGACGCTAGGTATCGTCAGGCTGTTCTGAGGATCTTGCTTGCACCGGTGTTAGTCGGCGCATCGCTTGTGCTGGGGTCACCTGCCGCTGCCGCGAAGGATCCTCGTTTGGTTCGCGCCGAGGCCTTTGTCGACAAGCGATGCCCGGCCGCCGAGAGGGAAATCTCGACTCAGATGTGGGTGCCTTCGTTTGGGTTCAACGCGCTCTACGGCAACTGCCGAGCGGGCGACGGTCGCGACCAACACGTCTGGTTCTTCGAGCGCGGTCGCTTCGTTGGCACAGATGCTCCCAACTCATCCCATTACATCGTCGGGCTGTGGCGGGACGACACAACAATCGCATTCCTCTACGTCCTTTACCGCCAGTCAGACCCTGAGGCTGCGCCCACCGGCGGCGGAGCCATCGTTCGCTTCCGATGGGCTGGGAGCCGGGTCAGGCGACTCGATGCAATGCCACCACGCGCCTTCGCACCCGGCGTGCGAGCCGGACGCTGACGACTACCGAGGCTGATCGGCGACAGCGCGCCGTGGTGCGCGAGCGTCCTGTCGATTGAGCTGACCGCCCTGCTGGTTGCGTAGGGCTGACTGACGACGACGCTCAAGCAACCTGGCCCTTCAAAGCAGCCATGCAACTATCTCTGGAAAAGGGGCGAACGTATGTCCGTTGCCACTTTGGTTGCCACCCCGAGCATTTGCAACACAATGCAAAACATTGAGACTGCCGTTTTGCGGGGGTTTTGCGAGTGGGCCGGGCAGGGATCGAACCTGCGACCTTGGGATTAAAAGTCCCCTGCTCTACCAACTGAGCTACCGGCCCGTGGGGCCGAGTGTACGTTCCCATGCCTCGAGGAGCTGCTCCACGTTCCGCCGCTGCGCGTCCGAGAACTCGAAGCGGCCGACGAGGCGCCGCGCCTCGGCGGGGTCGTTGTTCTCGACTGCCGCTTCGAGGTGCTCCCTAAGCGGCGTCGGCTGGCGGAGCTGGCGGCGCAGCCAGCGCCGGAGGCTGACCTCGGCTGCTTCCACATGGGCGGTGACGGGATCGAACCGCCGACCCCCTGCTTGTAAGACAGGTGCTCTCCCAGCTGAGCTAACCGCCCTGGCGTGATACACGGTACACATGCCCGATCGCGAAGCCGTTCTCGGCCGCCTGCGCGAGATCTGCCTCGCACTGCCCGAGACGAGCGAGCGCCTCAGTCACGGCGCGCCGAGCTTCTTCATCCGCGCGAAGACGTGCTTTCTCATGCTGCTCGACGATCACCACGGCGACGGGCGCTTCGCGATCTGGTGCGCCGCCCCGCCCGGCGACCAGCAGCTGCTGGTCGACGCCGATCCGGACAAGTTCTTCGTGCCGCCCTACGTCGGGCATCGAGGTTGGCTCGGCGTCCGCCTCGACCGCGACCTCGACTGGGACGAGATCCGCGGCATCGTCGAGGACGCGTTCTGCACCGTCGCCCCGAAGCGGCTGCTCGAGCAGCTCGAACGCGACTAGGGAGTGGCCGGAGCCCAGGCGATCGCCCGGGCTCGCGCGCGGCGGAACGGACGCTCGATCACGTAGTACGAGACGAGCGTGAAGGCCGCGGTCAGAGCGAGCGCACCCCAGCGGTCGTCCCAGCCCGTCAGCCACATCGCCGGGATCTGCCAGAGATAGAGGCTGTACGACAGCGCGCCGATCCACACGAGCGGCCGCGCGCTCAGCACGGAGGCAACGGGCCCGGGTGAGATCGCCGCGAGCACGAGCGCGGCCGCGGCAATCTCCACGATCGGCAGCCCGCCGACCGACCACGGCACGGTCTGGGCGCCGAGGGCGAACGCGGCCACGACGAGCGCGAACGCGGCGCAGCCGACGAGGATGGGCACGGCTGTGAGCCCGCGTCGGCGTGCGCACGCGAGCACGCAGCCGAGCACGAGACCGTCCATGTGCGTGTCGGGCGCGTAGTAGATCCGGTGCCAGCCGGCGCCGCCGACCGCGAGCGCGGCGCGATAGAGGACAAGCGCGACGAAGCCTGCGGCGAGGAGGCTCATCAGCCGCCGTTCCGTCAGCCGGCGGCGAAGGGCGATGAGCGCGATCGGCCACACGACGTAGAACTGCTCCTCCTGCGCCAGCGACCAGAGGTGCGCGGCCGGCGTCGCGTTGAGGAAGTCCGAGGAGCCGAAGCCGCGCACGATGTTCGCTGCGTAGAGCCCCGAGGCGACGATGCTCGCGAGCAGCCCGGGCGAGTAGTACAGCGGGCCGACGGCGGCGATGAGGACGAGCACCGCCCCGAGCGCGGGAAGCAGTCGGCGCGCGCGGCGCACATAGAACGCCCGGAGCGACACGAGCCCGGTGCGATCACGCTCCTCGAGCAGTAGCGTCGTGATGAGGAAGCCCGAAAGGACGAAGAACAGGTCGACCCCGTAGAAGCCGCCGCTCAGCCCGAAGAGGTGCACTCCGAGCACGCCGAGGATGGCGACCCCGCGCAGGCCGTCCAATGCCGGGACGTACCCCAGCCGAGCTCCTGCCGTCGACGGCGCCATACAAAAGAGCTTCGGCTGCGCGACCCCCGGATCCCGCCCCCGAACGGGGGACGAATGACCTAACCGCGTTGTCGGCGTAGACGGTTCGACTCGCTTCTGATCGATCGGCCCCTCGCGCTACTTGAGCGTTTTCAGGTACGCGATCAACTCGGCGATCTGTCGGCTGGAGAGGGTCCCGCCCCAGTGCGGCATGCTCACGATCGGGGCCTGGCCTATGACACTGCCGCTGCGGATCACGGCCGCGATTTTCGCGTCGGTGTTGAACTGGTGCCGGAAGCCCTGGCCGGAGAGGACGGGGATTGTCTTGTCTGGCGAGAGGGGATTGGGCACGCCGCCGAGGCCATTGGGGCCGTGACAGTTGATGCAGCCGTAGCGGACGTAGAGAGCAGCGCCGGCGACCGCCGCTCCCTGGCCCCCCGGAACCACCACGGGCTGCGCATCTTGGACTGGCGGGAGGCCGGCGCGGATATAGGCGACGAGGTTCGCAACCTGCGTCTTCGAGATGACCTCGCCCCAAACCGGCATGTAGGGCTGCTTGGGGTTCGCCGACTCGCCAAGGCCGTGGTCGATGATGTGCCTCAGCTGGCTGGCGGTCAGACTCTTACCCACCGTCGTCAGCGCAGGCACCGCCGGATCCGCGCCCCCGCGGCCCTGCGGACCGTGGCACTGGACACACGCGAATTGAACGAACGTATGGGCGCCGGCGGCGACCGCAGGCGATACCTTCGGGTATGACACAGCGGTCGCGCTTGGCCCGACGGCTGGTGCGGTCACGGTCTTGGTCCGCTCTCCGTAGTGGCCGGCCGCATATGCCACGATCCCGACCGCGATCGCGACGGCGATCCCCGCGCCGATCACGGCCGGCAGACTTCGCACGTCACGCGGCGAGCCGTCTTCGTTAGCCATAGCGCGGGCGCGTAACCCGCTGGTCAGACAGCGGACCAGGAGGCATGGTTGGGTGACTCGAGAGCTATCTCGACCGGCAGGGCGTGGTCCGGCGGCTCGGCGAACGTCGTGGCGAGGCCGAGGTGCTCGGCGAGGAACGGGCTCAGGTAGCGCCCGACGATCTTTGCCGGAGGCCACCAGAGCGGCTGGGTGTCCACGACCGAGGCCGAGCCTTCGGCGCGAATGAATCTCGGCGTGAGCCCGGTGAGCAGGAGCCCGCGCAGGACGGGACTGTATGGGGTTGGCTCCATTGGCGCGCCAGCGTCGGCCGCGATGGCGCTCGCCACGGAGTCCGCCTGCTGCGTCGCGAGGCCGCCCTGCTTGATCGCAGACTGGGTCAGGTCTCCGGCCGCATAGACGTCAGTCAGGCCGAGTACCCCGCCCAGTTGGTCGGTCGCGACGAACCCGGACTCGTCCTGGGGAACGCCCTCGATCCTGGGCCCTACAAGCTCAGGAAGTGCGACCACGGCGTCGGCCGTCAGCTCGCGGCCGCCGTCCAGCGACAGAGTGCCGTCCGCCCATGCGAGGGCGACGGTCTCCGTCTCGATGCGAATCCCGCGAAGTTCGAGGAGTTCGGAGATGGCGTTGCTTGCGCGCGTTCCGAAGAGCCCGAGCGGCCGCTCTTCCGGCGTCACGAGTGTCACCTCGACACCGCGCGTCAGGTGGTCCGTGAGGAATTCGGCAGCGAGGAAGGCGAGCTCGTAGAGCGGCAGCACCCAACCCGTCGCCTGAGGCACCGTGAACACGAGGCGTTGCAGCTCGCCTGCCATGGCGCGGTCGAGCAATTCGGCCAGCGCGGCGCGATCTTGGGCGCCGCGGAAGGTCAGCGCCCCCGGTACCGCCTCGCCCGGCTGTGCGCCGAGCGCGAGCACAAGGGCGTCGTACGCGACGGCAACTCCGTCCGCGAGCAGCGCTTGCTTGGCGTCGGCGTCGAGGTCTACCACTCTGCCCTCACGCAGCTGGGCGCCGGCGGCCTCGATTAACCGGTCGAGCGGGAAGCGGCGAACCTCGCCCACCCGGAACGGTTCGGCCACCGCGAGTGGCTGATAGGCGAATTCCCGCTCCGGCGCCACCACCTCGACCGACACGTACTCGCGTGCGAATGCGTCGAGCGCCAGCGCGGTCTCCAGCCCCGCAACGCCCGCCCCGGCGACTACAACGTGCATGCGGCTGTCCTTCATTGCTCCGTCTCCCTCGACTCGGATTCGCTCGATCATGACGGCCCGGTGACGCTCGGACATCGCGAGTAACCGCTCTTGTGGATGCGTAGTTTTCCGCAGTCGACGGCGGTGCCCAAGGGCTAGCCGAGCATCCGTGGGCTTCTGACGTCAGTCGGTGCGCCGAGAAGCCGGCCGGTCTCGGCCGCTATCACGAGCTCCTCGCGCGAGGGAACGACCTCGCGATCCCAGCCGATATGCCCCCAGCGGGATTCGAACCCGCGTTACCGGCCTCTCCTGTCCCTGAGCCTCTTCGGCGGAAACTCGACGAGCTAAAGGCTCGTAACCGCCGAAGGGCTCGTAGCTGAGCGCCGTCGCTGAACGAATTGCGACGCGGCTGCGTCGCAAGGCCGACGAGTACCAGGCGCTTTGCGAGGAGCACTGCGTTCCCGGCGACCCGGTTGTGCCGGTGTACGTCGCGTGCGAAGTCGCACTGCGCGAGCTCGCTGAGGCCATCGAAGCCGAGGAGGACGCGTGGCCGTAGAGCTCGTTCCCGTTTCGCGTGACGACGCGCGTGCGTTCGTGCGTGCGCACCATCGCCACAACCGGCGTCCAGCGAGCGCTGAAGTGCTCCGCGTCGGGCTTGCGATCGATTCGCAGCTCGTCGCTGTGGCGCTGGCGGGCGTCCCGGCTCGCGAGCTCATGGATGGTCGGACTCTCGAGGTCACTCGGATCTGCACGCTCGGCCACGAGAACGCGTGCTCCAGGCTGTACGGCGCCATCGCGCGCGCTGCGAAGGCGCTCGGCTGGCGCAGGCTCTACACCTACACGTTGGCGAGCGAGCCTGGAACGAGCCCGCGCGCGGCGGGCTTCGTCGAGGACGGGATCGTGCCGGCCAGCGACCGCGCAACGAAGAACGGATCCAGGCCGCGCTATGACGTGAACCTTCTCGGCGAGACAGTCGAGACGGAGAGCGAAGAAAAGATCAGGTGGCGCCGCGATCTCTTCGCGGTCGTCGCTTCTGAACGCCGGGTGTTGCCGCCCGAGGCCGTGTCCCCTGCCGGACGGGCTGAGGCCTGAAGTGGATCGCGCTCGTTCTCGTCATAGCGTCACTGCTCGTCCCATCGACAGCGGCCGCCTACCCGAAATGGTGGCTGACCCAGGCGGCGTGCATCCATCGGTACGAAGGGAGTTGGCACGAGAGGACGAGTTCGACTGGTGCGCGCTCGCGCGATCATGGCGGCTTCCAGATCGACGTCACGACGTGGGCGGTGTTCGCGCCGAGGGGTTGGCCGAGGGATCCGGCGGATGCGTCGCCGGCACAGCAGACATTCGTGGCGTGGCTGATCTGGCAAGCGAACGGGCGCCGGTGGGGCGGCAATCAGTGGCCGAACACGTCGCGGATCTGCGGAGTCAGGTGACCGAGTGAACTTCGCGATGAGGGTCGTTCTCGGCGAGGTCGCAGCGGAGCGCAACCGGCAGGAAGCCAAGTGCGCCGAGAAGCGCGACGAGGGCCTCCTGTGGCTGACGTGCGCGGATCCGCGGATGCCGTCCGCGGAGCGCCTCGCGGTGCTGGTCGAGGAGGTCGGCGAGGTCGCGCGCGAGCTCTGTGATGCGCGCGCTGAGAAACGCGAGCCCGCGCCGAACCTCCGCGTCGAGCTCGTCCAGGTGGCTGCGATCGCCGTCGGCTGGATCGAGGCCCTCGATGCGTCCGCGCGGAAGGCCGCAGCGTGACCGCGAACCTTCACGTCCAGCTCGATCGTGGCCAGGCGAGTGTGCGCTTCGACCGGTTCGACCTCGACGCCTATCGGATGTTCCTTCGCGCGAAGCGTCTGCCCGAGTCGGCAGTCGAGTACGACGAGGAGAGCGCAACGTATGTGGTATCGACGGACGCTCGGTTCGCTCCGCTGCTCGACGAGTCGATCGCCGCGGCCGTGCGCGAGGAGCTTCCACTTGCAGACCACCTCTTCGACTATCAGCGCTTCATCGTGGCGCAGGCCCTCGCTGCACGCCGGTACGCGTGCTGGGCCGACACCGGCCTAGGCAAGACGGCGATCTTCCTGGAGTGGGCGCGCCAGGTGCGCGACCGCACGGGCCGCCGCGTTGTGATCCTCTCGCCGCTGCAGGTTATCGAGCAGACCAGGGCGGAGTGGGCGCGGTTCTATCCGACGCAGCCGTTCATCCATCGGCTCGACACGCGCGAGGAGCTCGCGGCGTGGTGCGCTGAGGAGTCGTCGCATCCGCGCCCGCCGTTGGCGATCGTGAACTACGAGAAGATGATCGCGGACGTGTTGCCGGAGATGCGCCGGATCGGCGGCATCGTCGCGGACGAGTCGTCGATCTTGAAGACCGGTGGCGGCGTCATCAAATGGAACCTGATCAAGTCCGCACGCGGCGTCGAGTACAAGCTGAGCTGCACAGCGACACCGGCGCCGAACGAGCCTATGGAGTACGCGTCGCAGGCGGCCTTCCTGGAGAAGCTCCGCAGCGAGGGCGAGATCCTGTGGACGTTCTTCCAGCGTGACGCGCGCGGCGTCTGGCAGGTCAAGCCTCACGCTCGCGAGGCGTTTTACCGGTTCATGTCGTCCTGGTCGATCTACCTGCGCGATCCGGCCCGCTTCGGCTTCGCCGACATCCTCAGCTCGCTGCCGGATCCGGTGATGCACGAGCACCGGCTGCCGATGAGCGAGCAGCAGAGGTCGCTCGCGGACGAGCTGCGCATCGTGTCCGGCCGCGGCCTCTTCGACGAGCGCAGCGGCATCCGCGAGCGCGGCAAGTTTGCGCAACTCGCGCGCGGCCTCTACGAGGGATCCGGACCCGGCCGTGCAGTGCTACCCGTCGAGTCGGTCAAGCCCGGCAAGGTCGCAGAGCTCGCACGTGACGAGGTGCGGCGCGGCCGGCCGACCATCGTGTGGACGAGCTTCGACGCTGAGGGCGATCTCATCGTCCGCGAGCTCGGCGTCGACCGGACCGACGTCGCGCTGCTGACCGGCGACACGCCCGAGTCGGAGCGCGACCGAATCATCGCCGCGTTCCGCGCGGGCGACGTGCAGATCCTCGTCACGAAGTCCTCACTCGTCGGCTACGGCCTGAACTTCCAGCACTGCAAGGCCATGGTGTTCTCCGGGATCGACGACAGCTTCGAGCGCATGTACCAGGCGATCCGCCGCGCCTACCGGTACGGCCAGACCGACCCGGTGCATGTTCATGTGCCGGTGATTCCCGAGCTCGAGGGCTTGATGCTCGACAACCTGCACCGCAAGCAGGCCCAGTTCGACGCCGACACGGCTGAGCAGGAGCGCTGGTATCGCGCCGCGCTCGCCGACTCTCTCGACGAAAGGAAGGCGGCGTGAAGCCGATCAAGACCGCGAGGTCGAACCACAACTTCGGGCCGCCTGCCGGTCACGAAGGCTCGATCGGCGACCTGCCGTGCCAACGCCTTACCGAGGAGAACATCCCCTGGATTCGGTCGGTGTGGCAGCCGTCCGAGGACGAGCGCCGCGCGATCGCCGACGGCGCGAACATCGAGCTCGACGTGGCGTGGATCGGCGGCTTCCCGCCGGTCTCGCTGAACGTCAGCGATGAGGTCGCTCTGTGAATGCAGTCGTCCACAACGTCGACTGCATCCCAGGGATGGCCGAGCACCTGGCGGAGGGCTCGGTCGACCTGACGGTGACGAGCATCCCGTTCGCCGACCTCTTCACGTACAGCCACAAGACGGAGGACATCGGCAACTGCGGCGCGTCCGGCGTCGATTTCGTCGGCTCGCAGTTCGGGCTGCACCTTCGGTTCTTCTGCGAGCAGCTGTTCCGCGTCACACGGCCGGGCACGAACGCGTGCATCCACGTGCAGCAGCTCGTGGCGACGAAGGTCGAGCACGGCTTCATCGGCCGGCGTGCGTTCAAGGACGACACGCGGAAGCTCTTCGAGGCGGCCGGGTTCGACTGGAAGGGCGAGTTCGTCATTCCGAAGAACCCGCAGGCGATCGCGCAGCGGCAGAAACTCCACTCGCTGCTCTTCGTCACAGGAGGCCGTGACGCGCGACAACTCGCGCCGGCCGTCAACGACTACGTCCTGATCTTCCAGCGGCCAGGCGAGGCACCGCCGGTGCCGGCGCTGCGCACGGACAAGAACCCCGGCGGCTGGGTGACGACGGACGAATGGATCCGCGACGCACACGGCGTCTGGGCCGACATCCGCGAGACCGACGTGCTCGACGGCTGGAACCACGGCCGCGAGGAGGGCGACGAGAAACACGTGTGCCCACTGCAACTCGAAGTGATCCGTCGCTGCGTCCGCCTCTACACGAACCCCGGCGAGCTCGTCCTCGACCCGTTCATGGGCATCGGTTCGACCGCCGTCGTCGCGCTCGAGCAAGGACGGCGCGCGATCGGCTTCGAGCTGAAGGAGAGCTACCACGCGCTCGCGGAGCGGAACATCCGCCGCGTCGCAGCCGGCGAGTCCGTCGAGGGCCAACAGACGCTTGCGCTTGCGGGCGCTACGGAAGCGGCAGCGTGACGGCCGACGTGTGCGAATGCGGACACCTTCTCCAGGCGCACCATGACGATGGTGGTGCCTGCCACGCGCCGACGTGCGAATGCGCAGCGTTCAGGTCAGAAGACGACGGCGAGTTCGAAGAGGCCGCTTGACGGTCGTCTACATATTCGCGTGGGGCAACAATCCCCGCCGCGCGGAACTGAAGGGACGCAGATGCGTGATCGAAGCGGCCGGGACGATGCGGACGACACTCGTCAGGTTCCTTGACACGGGCGAGCGCGTCACGACTAGCAGGCGTGCGCTCCGGAGAGCGGCATGACCGAGTTCGCCATCCCGGACGTCATTCAGTATCAGCGCACGTGCCGCGACTGCGGCGATCCGTGGTGCATCTATTGCGCGTTCGGCGCGACGGAGCCGCCACGCTACCCGTACTACCGGTGCCCGGAGTGTCGGACGCCTGTGATCGAGGCGACACCTGGTCGAGTGGCCGCGATCGAGTCGCGCCGCGGGCAGCTCGCACTCGTGAAAGACGACGAGGTCGAGCGTGGCTAGCGCGAGCCGAATCATTCCGCTCGAGGCTGACGCCCAGGCGGCGATCTTGGACATCGCGCGGCTGCAGCACTGGCTGACGTACCACACGCACGACTCGCGCGGCTCCGACCCCGGCTTCCCCGATCTCGTGCTCGTGCGCGAGCGGATCGTCCATGTCGAGATGAAGCGTCAGGGCGAGACGCCACGGCCGACTCAGATCGACTGGCTTGACCGTCTCGCTCGCGCTGGGGGCGAGGTTTACGTGTGGACGATCGAAGACCTCGACGATGCCGTCGCAGTGCTCACGAAGCGGTGGGCGTACGACAGCAGCTCTCAGCAGCTCGGCTTTCACGCCGAGTGGTGGCAGCCGCGCACGCTCTGGATCCCTGAGAGAGCGCAGGTACAGCGGTGAAGCGCATGGCCCCCCGCGATCTCGTGGCGCCTTTCCAGTGCGAGCACGCGGACGCGCCCGTGTGGCTCGCGCCGTTGGCTGACGTCGTAGCTGCCGCGACGGGAGCGAAGCCGCTTACGCCGCCGTGTTGCGACCGACGATTCGGCGTACACGAGCTCGGCCGCATCTCGTTCTTCTCTCGCGAGGAGTGGGATGCGACGGCCGATGACGAGTCGCCGCGCCCGTGGCGGATCGCTTCCGCATACGCCGTCCCCCTTGTTGAAAGCGATGCTGCCTGATGCCGACGAAGATCGAGTGGTGCGACGAGACCTTCAATCCATGGTGGGGATGCGAGCGGGTGTCGCCGGGCTGCGCGCACTGTTACGCGGCGACGTTCTCGAGGCGGCTGGGGATGGATCATCTGTGGCCGAAGCGTCCGAGCGTGGATTCGGGGCTGCCGCACGCGTTCCGCTTCTTCGACGATGCGCACTGGAAGATGCCGCTGAGGTGGGCGCGCACGCTTCCGGCGAAGCTCGGCCGGCGTCCGCGGATCTTCTGCGCGTCGATGGCAGACGTGTTCGAGGAGCGCGACGAGCTGCGCGGCCCGCGGTTCCGGTTGCTCTCGTTGATCTGCGACACGCCGGAGCTCGATTGGCTCGTACTCACGAAGCGGCCGGAGTTCGCACGGGACTTCCTCCGCAAGACGCACAGCCACGCGAAGCCATGGGACACGCAGCTGCCAGCGAACCTCTGGATCGGCGCGTCGATCGAGACGAGCCGTCAGACATACCGCGCGGACGTGCTCCGCGAGATCCCTGCCGCGGTGCGCTTCATCAGTGCGGAGCCGCTACTCGGTAGCCTCGTCCGCGATCGCCGTGGCCAGCACTTCTCTGCGTTTGTGGAGGACAACGGCGGCCGCGCTCCGCTCAATCTGACGGGGATCGACTGGCTCATCATCGGCGGCGAGTCCGGGCCACGCGCTCGACCTATGCAACTGGAGTGGGCTCGCGAGCTCATGCATGCGCGCTCGTCGCGCGTGTGGCGGAATCCGCCGGCGGTGTTCGTCAAGCAACTCGGCTCCAACCCCGTGGGCGGCGTCATGGACGGCCCGCTCACGCTGGCTGATGCGAAGGGCGGAGACATGGACGAGTGGCCCAGCGACCTGCGCACCAGGGAGTGGCCGACCATCGTGTCCCATCGTGTCCCGGAGGCTGCCTGATGGCTTCGAACGTCTTCGCCGCGGCCATGCGTAACTCGCTCGCCGAGGGAAACGACAGGAACGTTCTCCTGGCGCTCGCCGACTGTGCATGGCGAGACGGCGTGACCTGGATCCTCGTCGGCGACGACAAGCATGACGATGACGAGACGCTCTGTCGGCTGGCGCGCGTCCACCGCAAGACGGTCTGGCGGGCGATCCAATCGCTCCTGGAGCTCGGGGACATCCAGACGTTGAAGGTGCGCCGCGGCCGGTCGTTCGTGACCGTCTATCGCGTGCTGCACGGCGCCGTCGACGTCGACTACGAGCGCATCCCCTTCGACCTTCCCCATCGCTTCGATGAATCGCCCATCCCGGTTGAGGGCGGCAATCTGACACGTTCAACTCCGGTGGTCGCTGCATCCCGCTCGGTGAGCGGCGTTGCGGATGCGTCTGAGGGTCAGGGCGGCAATCTGACACGTTCAACCGAACCCGTTCAACGTGTCATCCCAGACCATTCAACGTGTCAAGAAGCCACTGTTCAACGTGTCAAAACCGATGACTTCAACGTGTCAGCCCCCCGCGCGCACGTGCAGAAGAACCGTAAGAGAAGCAGCAGCAGAACCGAAAGAGAACCTGAAGGCGAAGGGCCTGGAGATCCTGCTGCTGCAGAACCAGCGATCACCGATCGCGAGGTCGCCGAGATCGTGAACGCACTGCCGGGCGCTGACACCGCGTCCCCGAAGAGGATCGGCGAGCTCGCATATGGGCTGCCGCGGAGCGTCTTCCTCGATGCCGTGGAGACGATGCGATCGCGGCGGCCGGCCAACCCGTGCGGGCTGCTGACGCATCTGCTGCGCATCGTCAGAGCCGAGCGTGCCGCGCAATTCCAGGCCGAGTTCATGGCTGCGATGCCGAGCGTGGCGTACGCGGTGGCACCCTGGACGGCGGACGCTCTCAAGCGTGACGATCCCGAACGGTACGTCCGGCTCATGGCCAGCTTGTCCGATGCTGACCTGAAGGTCGCGCTCGCCCAGCACCACTCACATGATCGGCTCGCCGAACTTCTCGAGCTTGCCGCTCGCGTCCGCGCTGGCGAAGAGCCGGCGGCTGAGCGTGAGACGCCCGAGCAGGCCAGGCTGCGCTGGGTGAGCGTGAAGGCGAACGAGCGCGGGTTTCCGATCGGCGAGCTGCACGACGTCATCGACGACTGGCAGAACGTGGACGACATTGAGCGCGGCGAGCTGCACGCGCTCGCCGATCAGATCCGAACCGACGCCGACGACTCCGAGGAGGTCGCTGCATGACGGGTGGGGTAGCACCACTAGACGACCGCGATGTAGACCGGTGGACTCAGCAGCCGAGAACGTGTACGGGTTTCAGAGGTCTTGAAACAGGGGTGGAAGGGCTAGATCCGGTCCGGCGTGCCGCCATCATCCGCCTCCTCGAGACCAGCGACGACAACCTCCCACAGCAGACCGTTCGCATCGACGCCGCACCGGGATTCGTCCACGACGATCGCGACCACCGCGAGACCTGCCCCGACTGCCTCGCGAACGACAAGGTGATGTTCGGCTGCGAGACCTGCCGCGGCGCCGGCACCATCCGCACCCCGCGCAGCCGCGACCCCTACGCCGTCAGCACCGTCGTCGGCGTCGACATCAACAGGCATGAAGCCGCACGTGAACGCGACCGGCAGATCGCAATCCTCGAACTTCAGACCAAGCCGCCGCGATCCGAATCAGACCTCCTCGAAGAAGCCAACCAGCACGGGTACGCCTGGGAATCGGCACGCGAGCGGATGTATGAGCGGTTCGACTACGGCCCGCTCAACCGCGCGCTCGAGCAGCTGCGCGAAGCTGACGATCGCGCCTACCGGATCATCCACGCCGTCCACATCTACGGCTGGCTCACCAAGCTCTCCGCGGTCGTCGAGGCTGAGCGCGACGCCGCGCTCGCCTTCCTGTCGGATCGACTTCCAGGGGGCGACGTCTGGCACGAGCGCGCCGGCGACGTCGACAGAAACCGCCAGCTTCGCGCGCCGGCTGCCCCGCCCGAGAAACGCGTCCTCGGGCCGATGCGAGCTGAGGCAGGCACAGCGGCGAAGGACCTTCGCGACAACCGCATGCGCGAGCGCGCGGACACCGGGGCCACGCCAGCGGAGATCGCCGTCGAATTCCGCGTCTCGCTTCGGACGGTCTACCGCGTCGTGAACGGCGAAGCCGCCTGACCCAACAAGTGTCGTCCGACCCCTCTTCCATGATGACTGCGGCGGTCGAGAAATCGACGTTTGCCACCGGTACAGCTGGGCGAACTGCGCCCTCACGCCGCCTCGACCAGGGCGGCGTTTCTGTCTCTGGGGGTCGCATGGCAAGCAGCAAGTTCGGCGGCGCCGGCGGACGCCCGCGTAACAGCGAGCTCAGCCAACGAGAGAGCAGCTTCAAGCAGCTTCTCGTCGCTGGCCATGACCTCGACGACGCGGTGCGCGAATCAGGCATCAAGCCGGCTCACGCACTGAAGGTGCTGACGCCGATCATCCGCTCTCTGCTCTCAAAGGCTGCGTGAGCAATGGCTCTTATCCGGAAGTCCACACGGTGGATCCCGGCCGTCTACGTCCTGCTGGTCGCGTCCGCGATCGGCTCGGGCGCGATCACCGGCCGCTACTGGAACGCGGGCACAACGACTGTGTACGTGCAGCGCGAGAAGATCTCTGCGCGCGCGTCGGCTTCGCAAGTTCGGGCGAACTTCGCCGGCAAGCCTTACGTCGTCGGCGGCCAACTCTCTGAGCTTCCCAACTTCAAGTGCAACGGCTGGACGCGCGGCGCACGCAGCCACGGCTGGGTTGTGCTCCTCTGCACGCTTGGACTCGCGCAATGACCGTGACTGCGAAGTTGCGCGGCATGGAGCCGATTCGACTGTGCGACATCCCGTTCGACAAGCGCATGTCCGCCGCGCGGCGCGCAGCTCGGGAGTGCGACGACGACGGCGAGAAGGCCGCGGTCATCTTCGCCGCCATGTTCCCCTCTGACCGCGTTTACTGGATCCGCCGTGTGCTCGTCGCTGACGAGCTCGCTGCGGCGTAACACATGGGGCCGCTTGGCTTCGACGGCTTGGCACGACAGCAGTGCTCCAGCGGGTCACGGCCTACCGTGCTGGCCCAGCCGGGCAACCGCAAGTGCGAACGACATGGATCGTTCCGCGTCGGATCTCACGTTCCCCACCGAGTGGGTGCGCGAGTTCGACCTGGTCGCCGCGTAACAGCACCTACGCGACGGACAGCCTGGAAAGACGGGCTGACTCGGGCCGGGAAAGACGGCGCCCTGGTGGAGGGCACACGCCCCCAGAAAGCTGGTAGACGGCACTCCTGCACGACCTGGTCGGACGCGGGTTCGACTCCCGCCGGCTCCATCCGATGAACGCTCGACCAAGCTCGCATCGCCGCGGCTACACACGGCAGCATCGCGAGTTGCGCGAGAGCGAAGAACGCAGAGTTGCGACAGGCACCGTCCGGTGCGCGCGCGGCGCGAAGTGCAAGGACGCCGAGCTCGTCGGCGGCGAACTCGTGGGCGGTCTGATCCGTCCAGGAGATGCATGGGATCTCGGCCACGACGACTACGACCGGAGCAAGTACAGCGGCCCAGAACATGCGGGCTGCAACCGCGCGACGAAGAGGCACAAGCCGCCGACGTCGCGCAAACGGCCGCCCGAGCAACATCCTGGCGACCTTCCCACGCCGTAAGGCGGACTACTCCGATACGGAGGGCAGCACCATGGGAGTCCGAGGCCCCGTGCCGAAGCACTCGAGCGAGCGTCGCCGGCGCAACAAGGAAGCAGAGCCGGACACTGTCCGCGCGATCGTCGAAAACGTCGTCGTGCCAAGGCCGAGCGCGAAGTGGCATCCGATCGCGAAGGCGTGGTACAAGGCGCTCTCCGAGTCGGGTCAGTCGCATTTCTTCGAGCCGTCCGACTGGGCCGCCGCGCAGTACGTCGCGGAGAGCATGTCGATCAACCTTCGGCAGCAGCGGAAGTTCTCCGCGGTGCTCTTCTCAGCCGTCTGGGACGCGATGGGCGACCTGCTCACCACAGAGGCGGCGCGCCGCCGCGTGCGGATGGAGATCGACCGAGGCCCGGAGCAACTCGAGCTCGCCGGCGTGACCGCACTGTCGGACTACCGCAAGACGCTCGACGCCTGATCCCTCATGCCCGCAGCGGCGACCAAACGGGCCGCGCCTGCTAAGCCGTCCATCAAGCCTGTCTCAATCGGGCCGACCTGGCAGCTGCGTAAGGGCTCGAAGACGAAGTACGTGCTACCCGAGCTCACGCTCGGCTGGGACGTGCTCGCCTGGACGGCCGAGTACCTGCGTCAGCCCGACGGCCCCGACGCCGGCCAGCGCTGGCGCTACACCGACGAACAAGCACGTTTCGTCCTCTGGTGGTACGCGATCGATGATCACGGCCGGTTCATCTACCGGTACGGGATGCTCCGTCGGGTCAAGGGGTGGGGCAAGGATCCAGTCGGCGCGACGCTGTGCGCGAACGAGTTCGTCGGTCCTTGCCGCTTCGCAGGCTTCAACGATGCTGGCGACCCGGTCGCTGCGCCGCATCCGGCCGCTTGGGTTCTGACGGCCGCTGTTGCGAAGGATCAGACCCGCAACACGATGACGCTCTTCCCGGGGCTCTTCTCCGATGCTGCGATCCGCGAGTACGGCATCGACCTCGGCAAGGAGATCCTCTTCGCCAATCACGGCCGTTCGCGTCTGGAGGCGGTTACATCCAGCCCGCGCGCGCTCGAGGGGCCGCGAGCGACGTTCGTGCTGAAGAACGAGACGCAGCACTGGCTTGCGAACAACGACGGGCACGAGATGGCGAAGGTCATCGCCCGCAACGCGACTAAGTCACGTGACGGTGCCTCCCGCGTGCTCGCTATCAGCAACGCGCATGAGCCGGGCGAGGACAGCGACGCCGAGCACGACTACGAGGCGTGGCAGGCGATCGACCAGGGGCGCTCGCGCTCTACCGGATTTCTGTACGACTCGCTCGAAGCGCCGCCTGACATCGACCTCGCCGACGAACTGCTCCTCCGTGCGGGTCTTAGCGCAGCCAAGGGTGACTCGAAGTGGCTCGACGAAGACCGCCATGTCGAGGAGATCTACGACCCGCGCAACAGCCCGTCGACGTCGCGCAGGTTCTATCTCAACCAGATCGTCGCCGCCGAGGACGCGTGGATTGCCCCGCACGAGTGGGACAGGCTCGCCGACCCGGTGACGGTCAGGGATGGCGCCGACATCACGCTCGGTCTCGACCCGTCGCTCACCGACGATCACACGTCGCTGATTGGCTGCCGCGTGTCGGACGGATACGTCTTCACGCTCGGCGTGTGGGATCCGGCCCAGCATGACGGTGAGGTGCCGCGCGACCTCGTTGATGGTGCCGTCGCGAACGCGTTTGAGCGGTTCAACGTGCTCGCGTTCTTCAGTGATCTGCACCCGTTCGAGTCCTACGTCGACAAGTGGGCCGAGGAGTACGGGAAGAAGCTGAAGATCAAGGCGTCGCCGAAGCATCCGATCGCGTGGGACATGCGGTCGCATCAGAAGGACACGACGATCGAGATCGAGCGGCTGCAGAACGAGATCACCGAGCAGACGTTCCACCACGACGGCAACGCCGCGGTGAAGCAGCATTTCCACAACGCGCGCCGCTGGCCGAACGCGTGGGGCGTCACCGTTCGCAAGGAACACCGCGAATCGGCTCGGAAGATCGATTCCGTGATGGCCGTGATGCTCGCCCGGATGGCGCGCCGGCTCGTGTCCGGCAAGAAGAAGGGCGGCTCGCGCGCCGCCGGCTTCCGCTAAAGCCGCACCCAGAGGAGACGCATGGCTCTCATCCCGCGGCGAAACCAGTCTTCGCCTGCGCCGCAGTCGCCCGAGTGGTGGCTCGGCAAGCTCTCGAACGAGCTGCAGTCGCGGCAGACGCAGATGGATCTCATGGAGCGGTACTACACCGGAGAGCACCCGCTGCCGTTCCTGACGAAAGCGCACGAGTCGAAGATTCGCAGCGAGTTCCGGATCCTGCTCGAGGACTCCCGCTCGAACTTCATGCGACTCGTCGTCGACGCGGTCGAAGAACGCATGAAGGTCGAAGGCATCCGCCTCTCCGGCTCGACCGATCCCGTCTCCGACGGTCCGACGTGGGAGATCTGGCAGGCCAACCACATGGACGCTGAGTCGCAGTCCGCGTTCCTCGAAGCGCTCATCAAGGGCATCTCGTACTTCTCCGTCTGGAAGAACGACGGCGACAAGTACCCCACGATCGCCGTCGAGGATCCGACGCAGACGATCGTCGGCTATGTGCCCGGCTCGAACTACCGCCAGCGCGCGGCCGCGCTCAAGGTATGGACGGACGACTGGACAGGCATGCGGCGCGCGAACGTGTTCATGCCCGACGGCATCTACAAGTTCCAGCGCAAAGCCGACTCGACCGACTCCACTAACCAGACGTCGCAGCCGCTCAGCCAGCAGACGCAGCAGCCGCCGTGGAAGCAACTCGACGGAACCGACGGCTTCCTCAAGAACCCTCTCGGGATCGTCCCTGTCGTGCCGATGCGCAACCGGCCGCGCGTGCTCATCGAGGGCGAGTCCGAGCTCGCCGACGTGTACCGCATCCAAAACCAGATCAACGGGTTCCTCTTCTTGCTCGCCATCGCCGGCTACTTCGGCGCGCACCGGCAACGGTGGGCGTCAGGCATCGCCCTCATGGAAGACGACAACGGCCGGCCAATGGAGCCGTTCGACTCCGCCGTCGACAAGCTCTGGGTCGCTGAGGACGGCGACGTCAAGTTCGGCGAGTTCAGCGCCACCGAGCTCGACGGCTACATCAAGTCGATCGAGCAGAAGGTGCTGCACATCGCTGTCACGTCGCGAACGCCGCGCCACTACCTGTTCCAGGAAGGCCAGTCTCCGTCCGGCGACGCGATCGAGTCCGCCGAGTCGGGCCTGGTCGCGAAGAGCGAACGGAAGCAGCGCCCGTGGGGCGAGTCGCTCGAGGAGACGCTCGGCCTTGCACGCCGCTTCGACGGCGAGACGAACACGCCGGTCGACTCGGAGATCATCTGGGGCGACGCGAAGACCGAATCGATCGCGTCCGTCACCGACGGCGTGATGAAGCAGTTCGCCGGCGGCCTCATCCCATGGGAGGCGGCGCTCGAAAAGCTCGGCTACACGCAGACGCAGATCCAGCGGTTCTCGAAGATGCGCCTCGCGGACTCGCTGCTGCAGGGCATCGCGAACCCCGAGCCTCCCGCGCCCGACAAGGTTGTGCCGCCGACGGTGGTCGCATGACCGTCGTCAACGCGTATCCGCCGAATATCGACGAGATCCGCGCACGCTTCAACCCGCCACGCGGCACCATTTACGCGTACGGCGACACGATCTACGCGCCCGACAGCGGCCCGCTTCCGGCTGACCTGATCGCGCACGAAGAGGTTCACTTCGTCCAGCAGCGTCGTGTCGGCGGCCCCGAAGCATGGTGGCGCCGCTATATCGACGACGCCAGGTTCCGTCTCGAGCAGGAAGTCGAGGCCTACCGCGTCCAGTGGGCGATCGTCCGCGACATGCCGCGGCCCGAACGGCGCGCCCGCCTCCAGCACATCTGCCGCAGTCTCTCGAGCCGCATGTACGGCGGCATCGTCACCTACGAGCAGGCACGCAAGCTCGTCACAGGAGCCACCGCATGAGCTACCCGGCCGTCTTATCGACGATGCAGCTGTTAGAAGATGCCGCCCCGGTCAACGACCGGAAGTGCGACTGCTGCAACGAGTTCAAGCTCCGCCGCCTCGAGTACGACAACGGCGCCATCGTCTTCCTGTGCACGCACTGCGACGTCGACCGCGCCGAGCGCCGATGACCACCTGGACTGTCCAGGTGACCGTCACGCATATCCACGACGGCGACACCCTCGACGGCGACATCGACCTCGGCTGGAACATCATGCTTCGCCGCCAGTCGATCCGGTTCGCGCGCTGCAACGCGCCTGAGCTCGCTACGCCGGAAGGCAAGACCGCACTCGCCTACCTGGAGACGCTCGTGAAGGTCGGCGACACGGTCACCTGCGTCTCGCACGGTCTCGACAAGTACGGCCGCGTGCTCGGCGAGCTGACCACCGCTGCCGGTGTGGATCTCACGGACGCGATGATCAAGGCCGGCCACGCCGCACCATGGAACGGTGAAGGCGCGAAGCCGCTCCCCGCGGCATGACCGACATGGTCGCTCCGATGGACGAAGAGCCGACGCTACTCGTCTGGCTCGACTCGATGAGCCACGGAAATGGCGGCTGGGGGCGTCTCTCCGAGTACCGGAAGAACCAGACACCTGATGGTCTTCGGCACGAATCCGTCGGCTGGATCTTTTACGAGGACGCCGAGTCCGTGTCGTTCTGCTCATCGCGTGGCGTTGAACACGTCAACGAGTCGGACTTCAACATCAGCGACATCATGCAGATCCCCAAGGTGGCGATCCTCGAGCGCATCACGCTCGCGCCGAAGAAGCGATGAGCACCGTCGACCAGACGCAGCTCGACATCGCCTACCAGACACGACGCTTGCGCCTCTCAGCAGCCGTCACTGCCGCTACCGCCGCCACGTGGGCGCATCTGCATGGCGATCGTCAGGCCGCTATCGACCAGATCGTTCGTCTCGTCGAGGCTGGCCAGTCGAACACCATCCGCCTCGTCGACGCGTACCTGACCGCAGCGACACTCCTCGCTACCGGCCGCACGCTGCCGATCACACTCAACCCGGCCCTCTACACGACGGCGACGCTCCGCGGGATCGCCGCAGAGATCGTCTACAGCCGGCCGTTCGGCGCATACGGAGCGTTCCTCAAGGACGGCTCCCACCCGACAGACGCCGTGCAGGCAGCCCGCGCCTCAGTGGCGAAGCTCGCCGCGACCGACCTGCAGCTCGCGCACACGCGCGCCGCGCGCGACTGGATGCAGCAGGCCGCCGGCCAGGAGGCGAAGGGCGACGTTCGCATCGTCGGCTACCGGAGAGTGCTATCCGGTCCAGGGCCGCACTGCGCGCTCTGCGAAGCCGCCGCAACCCGCACCTACCGGCTCGCAGACCTCCTCCCGATCCACGAGCACTGCACGTGCGGCGTCCAGCCGCTGTACGGCACCGAGCCCGTCCCCTCGATCGGCACTAGCGTGCGCGTCGAGGACGATCCGGAGCTCGGGCCGCGGCTCATGGCCGACAACTGGAGCAACGTCGGGCCGCGCATCAACCTCGACACGCCTTCGCTCGGCGGACACGTCCTCGACGTCGCCGACGCGCTCAACATCTGAAAGGAAACCTCATGGGCAACTACCGCATCGTCATCAACGCAGTTGGCGGCCACGGCCAGGATCGCAGCAAGGGCCACGGCGAGATCGTCGACTTCGAGGCCGACAACACGAATTCGCCGGAGGCGATCATCGCCCGCGCCGTCAAGGAGCTACAGGCGACCGGCAACAGCGTCACAGAGGCCACCGTTCACCACTGGCCCGGCAGCGGGTCGGAGGTCGTGGACAACCTGCTCACGGGCAGGCGCTGCGGCTCCTTCTAGACGCGTTCAGCGCTACACGGCGGGGCGCTCGTAACGCCGCCGGCCACTCCACAGGAGGAACGAACACCATGACGCTCAACGAGCGGCGTTTCACCATGCCCGAAGGCCTCGCAGAACTGCAGGCCCGCCTCGAGTCCCGCTGGCCGGCGATGCAGGCACGTCTCCGCGCGTCCGGCGTCCCGCTGAACGACGAGACGCCCGAGGAGAAGGAAGCACGCGAGAGAGCCGAACGCGACGCAGCAGCCACTGCGGCTGCGGCGGCAGCGGCGGCCGACAAGTCGTTCTCGCAGGCCGACGTCGACCGGATCGTCCAGGAGCGCCTCGCGCGGGCGAAGACCACGCCGCCGGACGACTACGAAGAGCTGAAGGCCGCGAAGGCCGAGCTCGACAAGATCCGCGACGGCGAGAAGACTGAGCTTCAGAAGGCGCAGGAGCGCGCGCAGCAGCTCGAGCGCGAACGCGACGAAGCCCAGACCTCCGCGAAGGAGACACGGCTGCGCTCAGCGATCGTCGCGGAGGCAGCGAAGAAGGGCGTATCGGATCCGCAGGACGCGATCGCGCTGATCGACCGCTCCAAGCTGCAACTCGACGACGACGGCAACCCGACGAACATCGCCGAAGCGATGGAAGCACTCCTGGAGGCCAAGCCGTACCTGGCCGGCGGAGGGAACGACGGACGCGTAACCGGCAACGGCAACGCGGATCAGGGAGCCCGCGGTGGCGGCAGCGGCAAGCAGCTGGCCTCAACCGAGGGCATGACGCCCGATCAGATCGCGGAAGCGGTCGCCAGGGGCGAGCTCGACGAGTACCTGAAGACCAAGAAGTAGACCCTTTCACGAAGGAGAATCCTGAATGTCCGTCGATACCTTCAAGCCGGAAGTCTGGTCGGCTGTCCTGCTCGCGAGCCTCAAGAAGAAGCTCGTGTACGGGTCGCTGGCGAACAGCGACTACGAGGGCGAGATCTCCGAGTACGGCGACACCGTGACGATCAACTCGGTCTCCCGGCCGACGATCAGCACGTACACGCCGAACTCGACCACGATCACCCCGGAAGCGCTGACGACTGCGCAGCGGAAGCTGCTCATCGATCAGGCGAAGTACTTCGCGTTCATGATCGACGACGTCGACGCACGGCAGGCCCGCGGGGCGCTGCTCCCGTCCGCGCTCGTCGAGGCGGGCTACGCGCTCGCCGACACGATCGACCAGTTCATCGCCGGCCTCTACACGGCCGTCCAGACCGCGAACTCGCTCGGGATCATCCCTGTCACGACCGCGGTCGTCACCGACGCGTACGACAAGGTGCTCATCCCGCTCAAGGTGCAGCTCGACGTCTCCAACGTCCCGAACGAGGGCCGCTGGTGCGTCGTGCCGCCCTGGTTCCACGGGCGCCTGCTCGGAGACACGCGGTTCATCCGCGCGAACGAGACCGGTGCGGACGTCGGCGCGATGATCACCGGCCAGGTCGGCCGTGCCGCCGGCATGGACATCTACGTGTCGAACAACACGCCGTTCCCCGGCGGCGACGACAACATCGTCATCTCCGGCACGAACAACGCGATCTCGTTCGCGCAGCAGATCTCCAAGACCGAGGCGTACCGGCCGCAGTCCGCGTTCGAGGACGCCATCAAGGGCCTCGCTCTGTACGGCGGCAAGCTCGTCCGCCCGGACGGCATCGCGGTCGCGCAGGCCTCGCAGACGTAAGCCAAGACGCACCGAGTCTCGGCTAACCATCCTCCTGAAGGAGATCGAACATGGCACGTACTCCCGTTCCGACCACGGAACTCGTGGTCAACTCCAACATCGCCGATCCGGCCGGTACCGCGGTCGACCCGACGAACGGTCACATCATCTCCGTCGCACCGCTCCCGGCGGGCGCTCAGCTCGAGGAGCTGCACATCGAGATCAACTCGACGTTCGCCGGCGCGAAGACGTTCACGTTCAAGGCGGGCGCGAACCCGCCGGCGCTCTCCGCCGGGCAGGGCGACCTCGTCGTGTCGCTGAACGCTGTCGTCGGCCATGTCGGCCCGTTCTCGTCCTCTCGGTTCGCGCAGAAGGACGGCTCGATCTGGATCGACGTCCAGGCGGGCGCCACGGGCACGATCAAGGCGTTCCACGTCCCGCGGACGGCCTAAGGCCATGTCCGACCAGACGGTGGTACGTCTCCGTGGGGAAGGCGGCGGCGAATGGGAGTTCGAACTCCCGCTCAGCGAGGTCTTCGCCGACCAGGTGAAGGCACGCACGCTCACCCCGGCCGACGACGACTCAGCCGCAGCGGTCGCCCACCTGTTCGAGGAGCAGGCCGCCGCAGCGGCCACCGAGGACAGCGGCGGCGAGTTGACGCTCGAGCAGCGCATCGAAGCGGTCGACGGCCACGCGGCCGCGAACGCGCTCGCCGACGAGCTCGGCGTCGATGGCTTCACCGAGAAGAAGCCGAGCGTCGCCGACAAGAAGAAAGCGCTCGCCGCGAAGGCCGCCGAGCTCGCGGCCGCCGGCGCACAGCAGGAGTAAGACCGGCAGCAAGCACGTCGCCCCGCAAGGCCGCACGGCCGGTTCGAGTCCGGCGGCGGGGCATCCACCGAGACCCTCAACTCTGAAACAGGAGACGACATGTCAGAGGCACGCGGCGACGGCATCGGCGCTGTCGAGTCAGCAGAGATCGGGGCGCTCCTCGACCAGCATGAAGGCGTCAGGTGGCGCGCCAACTGGAAGGTCGAGAAGTTCCACGGCGACGACCTCGACGCTGACCCGTTCGAGATCATCGAGGGCGAAGGCAACCTCCTCATGTACGGCGGCGCGTCCTGCCTGTGGGAGGCGCTGATCGGCAACGGCACCGGCACCGCCGCACAGACCCTCACATACTTCAACAACGGCAACGCGTTCCTCGGCGTCGGCGACAGCAACACCGCCGAGGCGGCGACGCAGACCGACCTGCAGGCCGCGTCGAACAAGCTCCGCAAGGCGATGGACGCGACCTACCCGTCCCACGCCGACGGAACCGTCGTCGGCGCCGCCACGATCACGTTCCGGGCGACGTTCGCGACCACCGACGCGAACTTCGTCTGGGCCGAGTGGGCGATCTTCAACGGCTCCGCCGGCGGCCGGATGCTCAACCGGAAGGTCACGGCGCTCGGCACGAAGACCTCTGCCGCGTCGTGGCAGCTCACCGTCACCCTGACCCTCTCGTAGAGGAGCGGACATGAAGCGGATCCTCGCGTTCGGAGCGCTGCTTGGCACACTCGCAATCGCCGGCTACGCCCTCGCGGGCGCGGTCTCGACCGGCTCCGTCGCTGTGTGCGTCGGCGCGAAGGTGCCTGCACAGACGATCGCCGCGAACGGAAAGCCGATCGCGGTCATCCCCGGCAAGCGAGCCGTCGACTGCCGCACCGTCACATACACGGTGCCGACGGAGACGTCGACGACGCTCGAGACGCGCACCGAGACGACGACGGAGACGCAGACCCAGACGGAGACGCTGCCCGGCACGACGACCGTCCTCACGACGACGCTCCCGGTCACCACGACGGTGACGCAGCCGGTCACGACCACGCTCCCCGCGCAGACCGTCACCACGACGCAGACTGTGACGCAGCCGCCGGTGACGACGACCGTCACGCAGACCATTACCGTTCCCGGAGGTAGCGGCGCCCCCGGCCCTTTCGTCGCTTCAGTCTGGCTCGGCCCTAACGGGTCAGACAGCGGCCCCGGCTGCGCCTTCCGGACGACGGCGGTAGGCAATCCGGGCGCGTCGAGCTGCGCGACGCCGCAGCAGGCGTGCGCGATCGCCGACGCGAACGGCAACGGCCACACGATCGGCGTCGAGGGCGGCTTCTACCCGAGCGTCGGGTTCAACCTCAACGGCTGCCATGACGTCACCTTCCAGACCGACACTGGCGCGTTCGCGGCGTTCGAGCCGAACTCGACGTTCACGAACACGACGAACGTAACGCTCCGGGGAGACGCGAAGGGCCACGGCGTCGGGTTCTCGCTGGCATACTCGTCGGTCCCGGCCGGCAACACGGGCCTCGTCTGGAACGACGTCAACCTGTACTGCCAGGTCGGCGGCGGGCCGACCGGCTGGATCCAGATCCACTCGAACCAGACCGGCGAGGACGCCTGCAACGACGCGATCAACATCAACGCGAACGGCTTCCAATGGATCTTCGGAGACCAGTCCGCCTGGGGCGTTTGTGAGACGAGCTGCACGCACACGGGGCCGCAGGGCAATCCGAACGACGATTTCATCAACCCGGCCGCCAGGAACGTGCTGATCCAGGGCGTGACGCAGCGGAACTACTTCGCGCTCGACTCGTCAGGCATCCATAGCGAGCTCTGGTTCCTCAACGGAGGCGACGGCATCACGTTCGACTCCGACCAGATGGTCGACTGCGCGCCGCCCGCGTCGACCGGGTACGCGGTCAACACGAGCTGCAACACCTCCGTCGTCTTCGTCGGCCAGCTCGCCGGGACGATCCCGACGACGAATCACCTGACGATCAGCAACACGATCATCGCCGGCGGCCACCCGCTGCAGAAGTCCTTCCAGTCCGGCTACGACGTCCCGGCCGGAACTGAGCCGACCTTCACGTTCGTGAACGACTCGATGGACAGCTCGCTCACCGTGTGCGGCGTCTCCGCGAACAAGTGCGGCCCAACGGCGACGCCGAGCCTGCTCACCGGCAAGAACATGACGTTCGCGAACGTCGTCGCGTCACTGTCGAGCGTCGGCTGCTTCACCGCCGCCGTCTACTCGCACAACACCTGGTGGGCACCGGCGAACAACACCACGACGTGCGGGCCGACCGACGCGAAATACAGCAACACGCCGGCCACCGCTTTCTGGAAGGCGCCTGGGGCGTTCGACTTCACGCCGCTCCCGCCGATCCAGAGCAACGGTGATCCGTCCTACTGCCCGCCGTTCGACGTCAACGGCAACCCGCGTTCTGCTGGCGTGTGCGACCGCGGCGCGATCTAGTAGTCGCTTGCGACGGGCGTTTCGTGCGCGGGGAAGTACATCGCGTCTTCTGGGAGCGGCATCCAGGCGCACTCCTTGTCGAGCGTTGCGAGGCAGCGCGCGTACGCGCGCTCGGCGCGGGTCACCAGCTTCGGATCAAGGGCGACCATCGCACCCGTCGTTGCGGGCAGGATTCGTCCCTCGCGGATGGCGTCGCTGTAGTCGCCGCGGCCTGGCTCGCCGGTGAGCGGGAAAGTGGCGTAGCTCGTCTCGATTGGAGCACGAAGGCCGAGATACGTCGCGACCTTCCCAAGGGTCCGCTCGGGATCCGATACCAAGTCTTCGGAGCGGATAACGAGCGCGTGCCGGCGACGTTCGCGCGCCATGTGCTCGAGCGCTTCGAGCCGCGTGGTGTAGTAGTCGGTCACGCTGCGCTCGCTCGGGTGAATCGCGAGCTCTGGCAGTTGGTCGTTCATCCGCAGGACGCTTGCGATCGTCTCGGCTGGCTTGCGGACGAGGAAGATCGGGTGCACGTTCGAGCGGTTGAGGATCGTGCCGGCGACGTGGTGGTGGTTGTGCAGCACCTTGTCGAGCACGAGCCGACCGTCGAGGCCGGTGTCGAGTGAGCGCGCGACAGCGGCGCGCAAGCGCATCAGGTCGGTCGGTCGGGTGTAGGGCTGGTTCATCTCGGCGTACCCGTCGATCTCGGTGTGGCTTCCGAGCAGGTGCGCGAGCAGGCTGCTGTAGCTGCGCATGTGGCTGAGGATCAGCACGTATCCGCGGCGGCCGATGAAAACGCTGGGCTGCTTGGCCGCGAGGCGAAGGTTGCGCGCGACTTTGGGCCCGTTCATGGCGCGGATCCTACTCTCGACGTCGCTTCATCTCTCTGGACGAAAGGGTAGGCGTGGCAACCTTCGGGGACACCAACGTCGAGGCCTCGTCGGCCGGAATGAACGGCGGCTCGCTGCAGGCATACAAGGTGACGTCGCCGTCTAATGCCGGCACCCTCACCGACCTCAACGTAAACGAGAAGGGCGCTACAAACGGGCAGACCGTCTATCTCTGCCTGTACGCGGACGACGCCGGCGGCGCCCGCCCCGGCACACTGCTCGTCTCCGGCACCGTCACAGTGAGCACCGCTGCGGCGTGGCGCGATCTGTCCGGGCTCGGCTACACGCTGGCGCCGTCGACGAACTACTGGATCGCGATCTTCAACCCGACCGGGAACTCGTCTCAGACAGTCACACAGGCGACCTCTGGCGGAACCAACTACTTCGTCATCGTCGCGGGGGCGACACCACCGAACCCCGCCCCGGCCGGCGGAACAGGCAATGTCCGACTCGGATCGGCATACGCCGTCTACACGCCGTCAGGCGGCTCGACACCGGTCAGCGACAGCGACACAGCGGCCGAGACCGACGCAGTATCCACGCTCGCTGCGGCCGGCTCCGACGCCGATACCGCTGCCAACGCAGAGACCAACGCCGTTGCAGCATCGGTTGCTGATGCCGACACGGCGGCCAACGCAGAAACGGTCGCGCTCTCTGTCGCGGTCAGCGCCTCCGACTCTGCGACGCTCACCGAGACCAGCAGCGTCAACAGCGGCGGCACCACCCCGATCAGCAGCAGTGACTCCGCGACGCTCGGGGAAACAGCGGTCGTATTCGCGACTGCTGCGGCCGCCGACACGGCAACGGAGACCGATCTCGTTTCTGCCCTGGCTGTGGCGCTCGCCGTCGCGGACGTCATCGCCGAGGCTGAGCAGGCGACCTTCGCCGCCAGCATCGCCGGCACCGACACGGTGGCTCTCTCAGAGGCCTGGTCGAAGACGAGCTCGGGTGACGCTGCGCCGCCCGTTACGACGAGGACACGCGCCGATGGGGCAAGCGGACGCACCACCACGAGCCCCGCTAGCGGCCGAACACGCACGTCGCCCGCCAGCGGCCTCACCACTACGACCCTCGAGGAGTAACCGCGCATGGCCGGAGCCGACTACTTCATCGGGCAGAACGATCACGGCGAGCAGCTCGCCGACACGCTGAAGGACTCTGCAGGGAACGCCGTCGACATCAGCGGCGCCACTGTCAAGCTGACCGTCGCCCCGATCGGCGGCGGCGTAGCGGTCGTCAACGCGGTGACTGCGTCGAACGATCAGAACGGCGACGGCAGCGACGGATCCAAGGGGAAGGTTCACTACGTCTGGCAGTCCGCAGACACTGTGGCCGCCGGCATGTACCTCGGCCGCTGGACTGTGACCTTCGGCGGCGGCGTGGTGCAGTCCTACCCGAACGGCGGCTACCTCCTTGTCGAGATCGCTGCCGCCACCCCGATCGACACGGAGACCAGGTTCGTCACGTCGGCGGATCTCCAAGCGCGCCTCGGCATCGACTTCACAGCCGATGACTACATCCGCGCTGATGCTCTCCTCGCTCGCGCCTCAGGCCTGATCCAGAACGAAACGAAGCAGAAGATCGTCCTCGTCACCAACGACGTCTACACGCGGCCTGGGGACTACGACACGCGCGTCCGGCTCCCGGAGCGCCCTGTCTTGTCTGTTGCGAGCGTGATGCTGAACGGTGTTGCTCTCACCGCCGGAACGAACTTCTTCGTCGACCGTGATGAGCTCGTGAGGCTGAACTGGAACTCGGTCATCCAGGACTCTTCGTTCGGACTTCCTTGGGCAGGCTGGGGCTTCCCGTGGTGGGATCTCGTCGTCACCTATACGCACGGCTACGCCGTGGTGCCCGAGCTGGTGAAGACGGTCTGCATGGAGGCGGTCGTCCGCGTCTGGGTCAACCCCGGCTCCGTCGCGCGCGAGACGGTCGGCAACACATCGACTGTCTACGACAACAACCGGTTCTCTCCGACGGGGCTTCTGCTGACGACCGAGGAGAAGGCGCAGCTGAACAAGCTCCTTCGCCGCCACTCCGGGTCGCTGTCGCTGCGATGAGCCTCGTCTCCTCCCGGCTGCAGCTCACGCAGCGAGCGACGGTAATGCGCGACGCTGGCGCCGGCACACCCGACGACTGGGGCTCGCAGCAGCCGACGCCAAACTGGCAGTCGCACATCCCCGATCTTGCTTGCCGTGCATGGACATCCGCCGGCCGCGAAGCAGTTGACGCGACCACCATTGCCGTTGTGGAAGACATGCGACTCCTGTGCTCGCTCGACACCGACGTGACCGAGGCCGACCGCATCGACGACGTCACCGAACGCGGCGACGTCGTGATCGCCGGACCGGTGGGCATCCAGGCGGTGCTTCGCCATAAGGATCACCTCGAGCTCGTGCTCACCCGGATCGGCTGATGCCTTCGCGGTCACGGTTCGACTGGAACGGCGACGACTTCGTCGCCCGAGTCGAGCAAGCGGCGCGAGAAGCTGTCGACGAGACAGTCGATGCTGCACGCGACGACGCAGCCCTCTCGCACGAGTGGATCAATCGAGACGGCCAGCTTCAGGAAGAGATCGTCAGCGAGCACGCCGACCCGGCGGATCCGAACCCGTCCGGCAAATTCGGCACCACACGCCGCCGCGGCTTCTACGGCCTCTTCCACGAGGAAGGCACCGTGAGGGAGTTCGAACGTCCCTTCATTCGTCCGGCCGCTGACCGGCAGTTCCCGACGCTCGCAGACCGGATCCGCAGGAGGCTCAAGTGACGGTCGACCTGATGTCTGCGCTCAAAGCGATCCTGCTCGCCGACTCGACGGTCGCGAACCTCGTCGTGAAGCGCGTCGGGATGGAAGTGCCCGAAGCCGACGCGAAGAACATGCCCGTCGCTGCAATCGTGCTGAAGCCAGCCGGCGGCCCGAAGGACGGCGGCTACCAGACCACCGGCAACCAGCGCGTCGACGTCATCTGCTACGGCGAATCGCTGGCCGAGTCCTGGACTGTGTACCTCGCCGTCTACACCGTCCTCAACGCGATCGAGCGGGAGCTCTCGCAGGGCGTCCTTGTGCATTCCGCGGACGTTCAGGCGAAGGGTGCGACTGCGCGTGACCCGTTGAAGCAATGGCCGGTCACGTACAGCAGCTGGCTCGTGCTCGCATCCGAAGTACCTGCAGCCTGACCCGGCCGCTCACCCTCACAAGAAAGGACGCCTAGATGGCGATCGTTCCGCTCACGCCCGACGTGATGACCGAGGCGGGCCTCTCCGAGACCGTCAACTCGGGGCTCTCCACCGCGAACACGTACACCGTCCGCAACAACGGCAAGACGTTCCTGCACGTCAAAAACACCGGCGGCACCGCATGCGTCGTCACGATCAACGCGAACGGCACCGTCGCCGGGCACACGCTCTCCGCCGGCTCCGTCACCGTCCCGATCACGACGGGCGACAAGCTCATCGGGCCGTTCCCGGCGGCCGTCTACGACGACCAGAACCACGACGTGTCGTTCACGCTCTCGTTCATAACGGGAGTCACGGTCGCCGTCGTCCAGCTCCCGTAAGGAGACCTTCATGGCCAAGTGGATCCGCTACGACGGGCCGGCGAGTCACGCCCTCACGCTGACGATCAGCGACGACCTGATCCTCGGTCTCGGCAGCGCCGCACCCGTCGACGACGAGCTCGCCCAGCTTCTGCTGGACAGCCCCGACGTCTACGGCGTCGTCACCGTCATCAACCCGCCGAAGGCCGACAAGCCGCCGGCGTCCGACACGAAGGAGAAGTAAATGGCTGCACCGTACGAGATCATCGTCGCGCCGCTGTCGGTGTACGTCGCTCCGGTCGGCACGGCGTTCCCGCTCACGAACGCCGCACCGAGCGGCTCGTGGTTCCTGCTCGGCACCAACGGCGTCAAGAACTACACCGAGAAGGGCGTCACCGTCACGCACAGCGAGACGCTCGGGACGTTCACCCCGGCCGGCTCCGCTGCGGCCCGGAAGGCGTTCCGTACGGCCGAGTCGCTGACGATCGAGTTCGAGCTCGCCGACCTCTCGATCGCCCAGTACGCGAAGGTGCTGAACGGCGCGACCGTGAACACCACGGTGGGGCCGCCTGCGACGCAGGACATCAACCTCGAGCAGGGCCTCACGGTGACGACGTTCGCGCTGCTCGCACGCGGCGTGTCGCCGGTCAACGACGGCCTCCCGGCCCAGTACCAGGTGCCCGTCGTGTACGAGTCGGCTTCCCCCTCGATCGTCTACTCGAAGGGCGCACCCGCGGCCCTGGACGTGCAGTTCACCGCGCTCGAGGATCTCGCCCTCGGCTTCGGCAAGCTGCTCGTGCAGACGGCGTAACAGCCATGACCTCGGAAGGTGTCACAGCCGCCCTTCAGGGCGCGGCACAGGCGCTTCACAACTCGGCCCGGTCGCACAAGCGCGCCGAAGGTCAGCACCGCCGGCAGGCACGAGATCTGCAGCGGCAGCTCGACCGTCTCCGCGCGACGGCCGCCGCGTACGGCATCACCCTCGTCATCGACACAGCCCCTAAGGAGGCACAGTCGTAATGGAGATCCTCGACCTCTCGAAGGCCGCGCACCACGACACGATCGCTCTCCCTGGTGGTTCGAGCCGCGAGGTGATCAACCAGACCGACCTCGGCGCCTACGAGTTCGGACGCCTCGCCGCTTTGCAGGCAGAGACGGTTCGTCTCGACAAGGCCGTGCGTGGCGGCAAGGTGTCCGCGAAGCAGGAGGCCGAGCTGCTGCGCGTGCTCGGCGACACCGTGAAGCTTCTGATCCCGACGATCACCCCGGCCGAGCTGCGCAAGCTCACGCGCGCCAACCGGGAACAGATCATCCTCGTCTGGATCGCGAACAACCAGCCCGAGGGTGATGCGGCAAACCCTCCGAATCGGGCGGCCCGCCGGACTGGGGCAGGCTCGTCCCGCGCCTCCAGGAGTTCTACGGCGGCGACCCGGAAGCATGGTTCCACGTCCCGAAGTACGCGCTAACCGCGTACGTCGACATGCTGCCGCGGCTGAAGGCCGAAAGGCAGCTGGCAGCGATCGAAGCAGCGTCGTTCCCAGACATGGATGCGAGGGCGCGCCGCGAGATCCTCAACAAGTACAGGCAGGCGCTCGACGAGGCCGGTTCGGTGCCGGCGACGGAGGCCGGACTCGCAGCGGTGGGCATCGCTGTTGAGCACGTCACAGCAGACGGCCTCCCGGTAGCACGGGACACGACGGGACACGACGAGGGGGTGGAGCATGGCCGGTGAACTCGGCAAGGCGTCCTACACCCTCGACGCCGACCTGGAGCCGCTCCGCCGAAACGTCAAGCAGAGCCGCGCCGAGGTCAGCGACTTCGAACGCGTCCTCGACAACCTCACGGCGATCACAGACATCGCCGCCGAAGCGCTCAAGCAGGTCAAGATCGACCCGCGGCAGGCCAACGAGTCGCGCGCCTCGGCGTCGAGCATCGTCGACGGCGTCAAGGGCATCAGCGACGAGGCCCGCACCGCCGCGCGCGAGCTCGACCGTGTCCGCATCACCGACCGTCAGGCCGCCGAGTCCGACGCCGCCGGCGACGTCATCGACCGGAAGCTCAAGGACATCACCGGCAACGCGAACGAGGCGCGCCGGTCGCTCGAGTCGATGCGAATCGCAGGCCTCGGTGCGGGCGGCGCAGGCGGCCCAGGCGGAGGCGGCCGCAATCCCGGTGCCGGAGTCGGCCCGTTCGGATCCGGATTCGGCCGGATCGGCCTTCTCGGCGCAGCGGTCGGCGCTGGTGTCCTCACGACGCCTGCAGCCGGTCCTGCTGTCGTGGGCCTGCTCGCAGCGATCCCCGCGCTCTCCGGAGCCGCTGCCGGGTCGCTCGGCGTGCTCGCGCTCGCGTTCGACGGCGTCGGCAAAGCGATCGGCGGCGACAAGAAAGCTTTCGACGATCTCGGCCCGTCCGCGCAGGCGTTCGTGGAAACCGTCCGCTCCCTGGACGGCTGGTTCGACAAGCTCAAGGAGACCGCCGCTGGCAGCCTCTTCCCGGGCCTCACAGCCGGGCTCAAGTCCGCGCTCTCCCCCGGCACCGTCGCCGCATTCACGACGGCAATCTCAGAGCTCGGGCATGCGCTCGGCATGGTCGGAGAACAGATCGGCCGGTACATCGGATCGAGCGAATTCCAGTCGATCTTCGGGCCGCTGATGCAGTCCGCTGCCCGCACCGTCACGAACCTCGCGGGCGCCGCGCTGAGTCTGTTCGACGCGATCGGTGTTCTCGGCCGCGCGGCGATCCCGCTGACCGACTGGATGACGAAGGGCATCGCCGCCGGCGCCCAACTCGCGGACTCGTGGATCCATGCGAAGGACGCAACCGGGCAGCTCGGCACCGCGATGAACGAGGCCAAGACCTCGCTCGAGCTCGTCGGCCGCCTCCTCGGCGCGCTGCTGAACGTGCTCGGCGCGCTCGGCTCCGCGCTCTACCCGGTGTCGAAGATCGCGGTCAAGGATCTCACCGACGGGCTGAACGCGCTCGCGGGGATGATCGACCGCAACAAGCAGACCATCCGCGACATCGTCAGCGGAGCACTCTCGGCGCTCGTCTCGACCGTCAAGATTCTGATCCCGATCATCAGCACTCTCGCCGGGATGCTCAACGCGGTCGTGAACGCAGTCGGCGGCTGGAAGGTTGCGTTTGAGCTCGTGCTCGGCGGGTTCCTCGCGCTGAAGTTCGTCTCGCTCGCCGGAGCGGTCGGCGGCTTCGTCAGCAAGCTCACAGAGGCCCGCCTCGGCATGCTCGCGCTCGGCGCACCCGAAGTGCTCGCCGCGCTCGCCGCGGCGGCCGGCGCATGGCTGCTGCTGACCGGCAACAAGCAGGACAGCTTCAACGGCAGCTTCCCGTCCGGATCAACCGACGTGTCTTCCATCACGGGGCAGCGGTTGAAAGTCGCGCAACAGGTTCTCGCGCTCCAACAGCAGGGGAAGACAACCGCGCAAATCCAGGACGCACTGAGGGGCAAAGTCGATCAGTACCAGGTGGCCCAGGCGTTCACGGACGCCAGGATCCTCAAGACCGGCGGTGGCACCAGCAGCGCCTACTTCTCTCAGCAGGATGTCCTCGGTCTTCTGCTGCGCAACGGCGTCCCGGCCAACGTCGCACAGAACCTCGCAAGGGTCAGCGCCAAAGGCGAAGACCCCTCGGGCGATCCGACACGGATCAACAACAACCCGAGCACAGGGGACTACAGCGTCGGCCTCTTCCAGGAGAACTTCTTCAACAAACTCGGCCCGGGACGCGTCAAGCAGTACGCGCCGCAGTTCGGTCTCTCACCGACGATGTCGGTGACGGCGTTCACGAAGTGGCTCGGCGAGCATCCGGACGCGCAGGCCAAGATCGCCTACCAGATCTACCAGTCGCAGGGCTACAAGGCATGGACGACCGCGAAGGGGCTCGGCATCACGGACGCTACGTCGACCTCTACGACATCGGGCGCCGGGTCGCCGTTCGGTTCCGATCCGGCGTTTACGAAGAACCTCGGCCCGAAGCCGTCCGTCGTGCCGGCGGCTGTGACGGCGATGTTGAACGCCGCCTCCGCGAACGCGTCGAAGGCGCTCCAGCTGGGCGACAAGGGCGGCACCGCGAAGCGGTACCTCGAGAACGAGATCGCTGACCTCGACGCTGCGAAGAAAGGGCTCGAGGCGAAGCTCGTCGGCGCGTCTGGCAAGAACAAGACGCAGCTGGAGACGGCCCTCACCGGCGTCGAGAACAAGATCCGATCGGCGCAGACGCTCATCAAGAACTCGCTCCTCGAGACCGGCAACGCTCTGCTTCCGGCGAGCTTGAAGTCTCAGCTGATGGCGCTGCAGACGAAGTTCAAGGCCGACTCCACGTTCGCGAGCGCCCTCACGGGCCAGGCGGCTGAGGCGTATCAGTCGGTTCTTCTCGGCGACATCAGGGGCCAGGAGAAGACGCTCACTTCGATGGTGTCGGTTCTGACGGCGCGGCTGGCTTCGTCGACGGGTCGGCAGAAGAAGGCCACCGCCGACGAGCTCGCGAAGATCACAACTGAGCTGCAGTCGGTGCAGGAGCAGGTTGTCCAGACGTTGCAGGGCACCGTGCAGACGCTCCAGCAGAAGGTGTCGGCGTCTTTCCAGAACGTGCAGCGGCAGCTCGACACGGCGTTCGAGGCGGCGACGCAGAAGATGATCGACGCGGCCGGCGCCCAGTTCTTCCAGAACGGTCTCCAGACGCCGCTCGAGGCCGAGCTGGCGTCGATGCAGGCGCAGGATCAGCTGCAGCAGCTCCAGGACGCCGTATCGCAGGCGGCCACGCCGGAGGCGAAGGCGGCGGCGCAGCGGCAACTCGACGAGTACGACCTCGGCATCCGGGCGGCGAAGGAACGCACCGACGCCGACCAGGCCTACGCGGTCGAGGTGCGGCGCATCCAGACCGAACGGTCAGCGCTCGAGAACGCGATGAACGCGCAGCTAGCCACGCTCTCCGACGGGTTCGCGAACGGCACCGCGTCGATCTCGGATCTGAACGATCTCGCGACCCAGTACGGGATCACGCTCGACACCGTCACGATCCCTGACCTCGACAACCTCACCACCGCGACGAGCCAGCTGAAGGACGCGTTCAAGGCACTCGCCGACTACATCGCGCAGATCACCGGGACACGCCCGACGATCCCGGGTGACGACCCGCCGACGTCGCCGGCGGCTGGCGTGATCGGGGCGATCCCGAGGGCGATCGCCGGCCACGCGATCCCGATGGCAGACGGTGGCATCGGCACAGTCAGGATGCCGACGCTGTTCCTCGCGGGTGAGAAGGGCGTAGAGGACTTCGCGTTCAGCGGCGGCGGCCGAAGCTTCAACTCCATGACCCGCCGCGCCGCCCCTGCTGGCGACATCGTGCTCGAGGTCGACGGCCGCGAGCTCGCACGCGCGAACGCTGACGGCCTCTCCCGGAACCGGCATGCGGTCAGGCTTACCGCGAAGGCGGTCAAGCCGGCGCTCGACCGTGTCGTCACCGTCGGATGACCAACGCCACATACAGGCTCGAGGTCGCGTTCGACGAGAACGTCGCAGGCGTCTTCACGGTCGACGGCAGCGCCCTCGACGGCACCGACGGGCTCACCGACGTCGGACTGTTCTCCGGCACGTTCGACGATGTCAGCAGCGATGCGCAGGACCCCTACCGGGTCGTCGTCGGAACCGACAACCTCATGTCGCAGACGCAGCCGGGCAACCTCACCGTCACCGTCTCCCGCGTCGACAACCCGTCCTTCTGGAACCCGAACAATCCAGCGTCGCCGCTGAACAGCAACGTCCCCGGGTTCATCCCGATGCGGCCGGTCAAGTTGATCGCAACGCTCTCCGGCGTCGACTACAGCCTCTTCAAAGGCTTCCTCCGCCACGCGACCTGGAACTCGACAACCCGAGCGTGCGAGCTGTACGCAGAAGACATGCTGCTGTGGGCCTCGCGGGTCTACCCGACGATCGCATCGACGGGAACGATCACCGTTGGCGCGCTCATAACGCTGCTGTGGTCGTTCGTCGATCCGACCGTGACACCGATCTGTGACGTTGGCATTACCCTCGACGACTTCTCCGCGGACGGCACACGGTCGGTCACCGACCTCATGACCGATGTGCTCACGGTCGATCTCGGCACGGTCTATGTGAATGGCAACGGCGTCCCCGTGTACGAGCAGCACGACACGGCGCTCACGCGGGCACCGGCAGCCACGATCGCTGTGACGTCGCAGGCGTCCGAGGAACAGTCAGGCATCGACCTCGACGACATCTTCACACGCGCGTCCGTCGAAAAGACCGATCCCGTGACCGGCAACATCGTCAGCACATGGTCTGCGCTGGCCGACCCTGTGTTCGAGCATCGCCTCGGCCGGGCTGACTTCCCTCCGATCTCATCCCCCTATGTTCAGGACGGCGGCGCGCTCGCATCCGAGCTCGTCACGCAAGGCCTCGAGGGCAAGCAGCCGCTGCAGCTGACCGTCGCGAACATCGACGACACGACGCTGCTCCTCATGCTGCAGTCGCCGCCGCTCACCGTCTTCACCGTCACCGACGCGTTCGGCGGCTCGACCGGCAACGGGATCGTGCAACAGATCAGCCAGACGATCTCCGTCGGCCTGCACCAGGCCGAGTACCTCATGAAGTCCCGGCCGCAGACCGCCTTCACCGTCTCAGGCAGCGCGCTCGACGGCACCGACGGTCTCCGCTACCCGTAACCCTCCTCTTTCAACGCCAGGGGGCCTCCTCGTATGACGACGCGTCTCAACGCGCTCGCCGACCGCATCTCCGGTCAGGCGTTCGGACTCACGAACTACAACAGCCTCGAAGCCGACGTGAACTACCTCGTCGTCGCTGGCGCCGATCTCGCGAGCGCTGCGACACTCGCCATCACGAACGAGTTCCACGGCGTCACCGGCACGACGACCATTACCAACATCACCGACGCTCTCGGCGCCTCCAAAAGCCAGCAGGTACAGCTGCTGATCAAGGGTGGCCCGCTCACCATCCAGAACAACGGCGGCGGCACCGGCAACATCCGCACCAACAGCGGAGCCGACACCGTCTACCCGACGAACGCGATCGTTACGTTCGTCAACGACGGCACAGTCTGGCGCGAAGGGGTCGGAGCAAACCCCGGCAGGGAACTCGACTACGCCCAGTTCACCGGGACTGTGTCGGTGACCGGAACGACGGAAGGCACTGCAGTCGCCGTCGTCACTGGAAACTCGATCACCTACGACGGATCTCGCGTCAAAGTCGAGTTCTTCGCCCCCGAGGTGACGGACAGCAGCGTCACGACCGGCTACGCGGTTGTGCTTCGCGACTCGACCGTGCTCGGGCACGTCCGCACCGCGGCGAACACGACCGGACTCAAGGCGGTGTACGGCGTCGTCTTCGACACTCCCGCCTCGGGCGCGCACATCTACAAGGTTCAGGCGTACGGAAGCGGCACCTATTCGATCAGCGGTGGTGCCGGCGGCCCGGGCGTTCTCGTCCCGGGATTCATTCGAGTCACGAGGGCGTAAACGATGGCGAAACCGATACCACCCGATCTCACCGACCCGAGCGGCGATGCGTTCGTGGTCGGCTTTGAGCCTGCCTCGTACTGGCAGCCCGGCACCTTCGATCCAGCCGCTCTCGTCGACGCGCTCAAGCAGCAGGCACCGCTCGCAGACTTCGATGACGATGCAGGCAACCGGCAGTCCGCGGTGCGCCTCGACGTCGACGCAGATCCAGCGAACGTCGGCTACTGGATCAGCGTTCCGGCAAACATCGATAAGGCTGTTGTAGCCGCCGCTGTGGCTGCATACGAGCCGCCGGCGCCACCTTCCGATCTCGCGACGAGCACCGATGCTGCCGCGGCGACCGCCGAGATCATCACAGGCAACCTCGTTGCGTCCGGTGTGAAGCGCGACGCGATCGAGCCGACGTTCCAGCAGCTCCTCGCACAGGCGCAGGCTGCGATCCCCTACTACGAAGGGCTCACGCTCAAGCCGGATCCGAAGACGGCATGGGTGAACTTCCAGGCGCTCGACCAGGCGACGAAGGACAGGATCCTGTTCAACTGCTGCCGCGCGATCGCGAACATGGTGCGGTACATGTCCGGCGACCTGCCGGCGGCGTAGATGCTGACGCGCGAGCAGATCATCGCGAGCGTGATCGTCTGGGGGATCGTCATCCTCGTGCTCGGCCTCGCCGTCGAGCTAGTCGGTCTCAACCGCGTCGCGCCATGGGTGACCTTGTCGGAGACGGCCTGGTGGATCGAGAAGGCCGTCCCGATCATGCAGTCGGTCTTCTTCGGCTTCCTCATCGGTCTCGCAGTGCACATCCGCTTTCACACGAAGTTCGGGCACGCCGAGCTCGGCGGGATCCTGATCGCTGTCGTCGTTCACGTCTTCTGGGGGGTCGCGTGACGCTGCTGTTCGCAACGAGTGTGCTGTTGACGCCGGGTGCGCTCGCCGGAGCCGGCGGTCTCTGCATCAGTCTCCTGACGCTGCTGCACATTCGCAGGCAGACGCGGTCGGGTGAGCGGAGCGATGCCCGCCAGGAGGCGATCGAGCTTGCCGATGTTCGCGGCCAGGTGATCGAAGATCTCGAGGGGCGTCTCGACGAGGTCGAGCGCGAGCAGGAGCGCGAGCGCAGGGAGCACTCGAAGAAGATCGAGCTGCTCGAGAAGGTCATCGAGCACGTGCGCACGGAAGCCTCAGAGGCTCAGCGGATGCTCGTCGTCGGTTTCCGCGGCGCCGCGATAAAGCTGCTCGGCCATCTCGAATCCGACCCGGCCGAGGTCGACGAAGCCGTCGAATACCTCCGCGACATGCTGAACGGCGAAGCACCACCGCCTGCACGCCGCCACCGCCGCGCCGCGTAGCGCGAGCAATCCACCACTCCTGAAGGAGATCCACTGTGAAGGCTCTGAGATGGGTCGGCGTCAAGCTGCGCGAGCACAAGCGCGGCGAGGAAGAGGCAGCCTTCGTCGTCGACGTCGCTTGGATCGGCTGGCGGATCGCCGCCGCCCTCGGTCTCGGCGCCTCGGTTGCATCTGCAGCGATCCTCGCGACGAGCTCGACCGCGCCGCGCGTCTACCACCCGAGCTTTTCCGTCTCGACGAAGGGCGCGGCGCTCATCGAGCGCAACGAAGGCGTCCGCTATCACCCGTACAACGACGCGACCTCTCCGCCGGTGTGCACGGTCGGCGTCGGACACGCGTTCAGGCCTTTCCATCCGTGCTCGGCCGCCGAGTTCCGGGAGACGTTCACGCCGGCGCAGGTCACGACGCTGCTGCTGCACGACGTGTCGTGGGCCGAGAACGGCGTCAACTCTCGGATCACACATCCGATCACGCAATACCAGTTCGACGCGCTCGTCGATCTCGCGTTCAACGCAGGCCCCGGTTCGCTCGACTATTCCGGGATCGCGAACGAGATCAACCGTGGCGACCTCGCCGCCGTGCCTGGCACGCTCGCGCATACGGCCGTCACGGCCGGCCACGTCTACCTCGAGGGTCTCCACCGGAGGCGGCTCGCCGAGGGCGCGCTCTTCGCGCACGGTTTCTACGGGCAGGGGATCGGCTACTACCTCCCGCCGAAGCCACCGACGCCGGCGCAGCGCAAGGCCGCTGCAAAGGCCGCCGCCGAGGCGAAGCTCCGCGCGCGTACCGGCTACTTCGCGTGGCTCGGCTGGTACCTCCACGAAGGAGCCTGGAAGCGCTACACCCTCCACGCGCCGGCCGTCCGTCCCCACGTGCCTGCAGCGGTCCCGGCTGTGTGGTGGCGCCGCGAGCGCGCGTTCGTCGCCGCCCGCTGATCCTCGTCTACGAAGGGAGCACCATGACAAGCAACCCGAACGCGGTCGCCTCGCTCGTCGCCGGCGCCGCCTGCCTCGGCGTCCAGTGGCTCGTGCAGCGGTACGCACACGTCGCCCTGACCGGCTACTGGAAGACCGCCGTCACCGGCGCAACGATCACCGGCACCCTGTACGTCGGCCGTGACGGCCTCAAGGGCGCGCTCGGCCGGCTGTGGAATGGCCCGAAGAAGGTCTGGGCCGGGAACACTGCCGCGCCGAAGTCCTGAATTACACGCGAGCTTTCTTAGCCCCGTCTCGGCCTGCGCCGGGGCGGGGCTTTGTCTCGATTCGCTCGCGCTGCACGGAGGAGTTCATCCGCGCCAGGTGGCCATTGAACGATCCAGTCGTCGTCAGCCAGAGTGATGCGCGGTGCGCTCGATATGCGTCGACCTACCCACAGGTGACATCCGATGTCGGGAGCGTCTTCGTAGCCGCCGCGCAATACACCGCAGAGCGTGAACGACTCGCAACCAACTTGATCGCACGGCTTCGCGATGGCAGCGGCGTACGCCTTGCGTAGATAACCCACGTGGAGACCATCAACATACGCTGCGAACGCATTGGAGTCGTGACGGTTTCGGCGCTCGCGGCGCAGCACGACATCGACTGGACGGATTACGCCGTTTCCAGGCTCCTTTAGACCGGCGGCGTGAAGAAGAGCCTTGCGGTATGACGCCTCACCGGCTACGACGTTCCGCGGTGGTTCCCAGTGCGCATGCCAGCCGTCGTCGTCTTTCCAGCCCGCTTGAACGTTGGCATGTTCAAGAGTCAACCCTCGACGCCGCCAGAAGGTCATGTCATGACTGCACGGCCGGCCAGGACGCGTCGGTGTCTTCGCCTACCGGGGCTTGCTCATGTTCCGCGGCGGCGAACCAGACAAGCCGTCCGAGCAGCCGCCGCGACTCATCCTCGATGCCGGCGTGGCGGAGCATCCACAGCCCTCTGGCAAGGAAGTATGCGCCGATGCCGTGTGCGAGGACTTCGAACCACGACTGGCCGTCGCCAGTGGTCGCGACGATGCTGTGCTCGAAGAGGAGGTAGAGGCCAGCGCCGATCGCGATGAGGCTCGCGATCACTTCGATGATGACTCCGGCGCTGCCGCGGTCGCGTTCGATTTCCATCAGAACTCCCCTCTCCGGTTATTGCCGCGAGGCGGTGGACGTGCTTACGATTGAGCGCAGATCGTAGAACGATCCTGCGGCTGGCGGAAGGGCGGCGGCGGCGAGGAGGGGGGCTGGCGCAGGCGATTGTCCGAGCAGGAACTTCTTGAGGTCATCGCGACGATGCTCGCCACCCTTAGCCGCTCTGTCGCTTTGGTTCAGTCGGTTGTCGATGCGCGGCTTCATCGCGAAGCCGACGAAGCCGTTGCTCAAGAACAGCCATCGCCTCGGCGGCTCTGGCTGGTTCCTCCTCCACGCGATTGAGCGCCTCGAGTAGCTCCACGCGCTGTTCCAGGAGAGAGACGCGCTCGTGAAGAGTGAGCTCGTCCTCGGCGACATATGGGGCAGGGGCTCCGAGTTCGGCCACGCTGATGCTGAGCGCGTCGGCGATCCTCTCGGCATTCTTGCGACCTAGCGGGAGCCGGCCGGTGTTGTAGCCGGACAGCGTTTCTCCTGTGATCCCGGTGAGGCGTGCGAGACCGTCGCGACCGCCGACTCGTCCCCAGAGCGGCTTCAGCAGGCCCTTTGCATCCCATCCCTTTTCCACGCGACGTAGCGTGACGTGGTGAATTAGGTTCTGCTAGGAACGAATACTTGACACGGGACGTGACGTAGCGTATAAACGCGACATGAGCGTGATTCAGGCGCACAAAGAGCGCGTCGGGCGGCAGATCCGGAAGGCGCGAAAGCAGTCCGGCTATTCGCACGATCGGCTGGCACAGATCGTCGGCTCAAGCCGCCAGCACCTCATCAAGCTCGAGAAGGGCACCCATCTGCCGCGGCCCGAGCTGCTTAGCGCCATCGCAAAGGCGACAGGCAAGCCTGAGGCGTTCTTCGAGTCAGACGATGACGAGGAGGCCGAGCCGGTGAGCCTCGACGACTACCTCCGCGCTCGCGTCCGCGAGCTTTTCCACGAGGAGATTCAGGCGGCTCGCCGGGAAGCGGTCTCGTGAGGACCGCCGAGATCGACTACTACTCGTGGCTGATCGGCTCGCTGACGACGGCGGCTGCACGCGCGACGACGGCGACGTTGCCGCTGGTGCAGACCTTGCTCATCGACGCGTACCGCGAGTTGTTCACGCTCCTCGCGCATGACGCGAACGCACTGAAGCCTGACATCGGCGACGACCTGATGGTGACGCTCGATCGCCACCGGCAGATGGAGATGTCGGCGTGAGGCCGGCGCTGCGCGAGGAGATCCGAGAGTTCCTGCTGGAGCATGGCCCGGCGCGTGCGAAGGAGGTCGCGTTCGCGATCCGCGCCCGCCGCGACGACGTCGATGCTGTACTCGCAGGGGCGGGTTTCCTCGTGACGGAGCGTCCGGCTGGGGCGAACTCCCGCGCGAGGTATTTCGACGTGTCCCATCGCGTCCCGGGCGGGCGTGGGGGCAAGTCCAGAGCGGACGCGATGCTCGCGGTGCTGCGCGACGGCCGGATCCATTCGCGCGACGAGATTTTCCAGCTGGCCGGCCGGTTCTTCCTGACGAACAACGCTGCCTCGGAGCTCCGCTCACGCGGCTTCGACGTGTGCCACGGCAGGCAGGGCCGCCTGGACGTGTATTGGCTGAAGCAGCCTGCGGTCAGGTCGAAGCCATCGGGCTCGAAGCAGCCGCGCACGGTGCGCGCTCTTGAGGTGGCGGCGTGAGCTCGGCACCTCTCGAGGTCACGCTCGATCTGGACGAGCTGCGGGCTCAGGCGGACGAGGAGACGGTCGAGGCGTTCCGGCTCGCTGACGATCTCGCCGCGGAGGTCGCGTCGCATCACGGCATGTCGGCGAAGGCCGCGGAGCTCGCGTCCTTGTATATGCGCAGCCGGACTCTGGTTCGTCGTCTGCGGACGCTGATCAGGGTCGAGGTCGCAGGGTGATGTGGCGGGCGAATCTGCGCCGCCGGCGCGTGTTGGAGGAGGCACCGGCCGTCCACCGCGCTGGCCGCAGCGCTGAGGCTTCTGCCGGTGCCTCCTCGAGCACGCCGAAGAAGAAGCTCCTCGCGGATTATCGGACGCTCGAGGAGATCCGCGACCGGCTGGCCGTCTTGTACGTCAAGGCCGACCGGATGCAGAGGTTCCTCGACTCCGGCTGCACAGCCGTCTACCTGCTCGATGACAAGCAGCTCGCCGTCATTGCCCCAGTCGTCGGCGATCGCCTGGAGTTGGAGTGCCGCCGGTATTTCCGAACGCTTCGGTGGACGATCGACCAGCTGGAGACCCGCCGGTCGCTGCGGGAACGCGCTAACCGGAAGCGCTCGGAGCGGAGGTTGGCGGCGTGAAGCGGTCGGCGCTGAGGCGGAAGACGCGGATCAGGTCGCACAAGCCGCTGAAGGCTTCGCGGCTGCAGCTGCGCCGGCGACCGCGGCCGAAGCTGGTCGATTCGACGATCTGGCGTCGCGATCTCGGAGCCTGCATCGTCTGCCCCGCTGAGGGTGGCATCTGCTCTGGGCCCGTGCAAGGACATCACGCCGTAGCAAAAGCGAAGCTCCGTCAGCTCGGCCTGACCGCGGCGGCGATGGATCTCCGGAACCGAGTCCCGGTGTGCGAGCGCAGGCACGCGCAGCACACGACCGGGTACCGGCCGATCCCGCGCGAGCTGCTGCCGGCTTCTGTCTTCGTTTTTGCGGCCGACCTCGACCTCGGCTGGTACCTCGATAAGCACTACCCGGCCGCGGCATTGCCGCTGGAGGCAGCGTGACCACGCTCGCGATCGAAGCGATCGCCTGCGCTGTCGGTGCGCCGGTTCTCGTCTTTCTGTTCGTCGTGTGGGTCGGGGGCCAATCTGAGGAGGGACGTAGACGATGGTGATCGCGCCCGTGCTGACGTGTTCAACGTGCGACGGGTATGAGTTCGTTGACGGCGACGTCGTCGACGGTCCGAAGGTGCGCTGCCCGGACTGCCCGCCGAAGGAGCGGTGCATCGTCCACGACCTGATCCTCACCGCTCGCCGCTGCCCGCGTTGTTCGCGTGAGGCGCGTAACGCGGTGCCGCTCGTCGTCCTCTCGTCTCTGCCAGCTGATCTTCGCGCTCGCGCGGCTCGCGCAGCGCAGCCCATCGAAAGGAGCGTTGCATGAGCGTCGTCAGCGACCGCCTCGAGCAGATCGAGGCCGTCAAGCTTCAGTCCGGAGGGCACCAGCCGCCGACGGACGGCGGTGGTGGGGGAGACGGGCCGCCCGACATGTGTGTGATGGAAGCCGTCGCGTACGTCGCCGGCGAGCCGTGGTCGGATCGGCCCGAGTGCGCGTCCCCGTTCCTGACGCGCCTGCTGATCAATCTGAACGACCGGTGGGACGACGAGCGCCGGCAGGAGCTGAAGCCGTTCATCGTCCGCCTCGTCGGCACGAACACCGGTCCGGAGGACGAGCAGAAGCGCGAATGGATGGCCGTCGATTGGCTCGTCCACGAGTACCTGCCCGGTCTGTTCCGCGCGTGCGGGATGACCACGGAGGCCGAGCAGCTCGAGGCCCTGGTCGCGGTCACCAGCGCGACGCTGTGGGCCGACGCTCGCCCGATCATTCGCGGGGCGCGCAATGCCGCGTGGAAGCGCCTGCGCGTCGCTGACGCCGCTGCCGCCGCTGACGTCGCTGCCGTCGCTGACGTCGCTGCCGTCGCTGACGCCGCTGCCGTCGCTGCCGTCGCTGCCGTCGCTGACGTCGCTGACGTCGCTGACGTCGCTGCCGCCGCTGACGTCGCTGCCGCCGCTGCCGTCACTGCCGTCGCTGACGTCGCTGACGTCGCTGCCGTCGCTGCCGCCGCTGACGTCGCTGACGTCGCTGACGTCGCTGACAAGTACAAGGAGGCGACCGAAGCGGTCGCCCGTGTCAAGAGCGAAGGAGGCGACTACTGGTCGCAGCGCTCCGCGGCCTACGAGGTCTTCTATCCGTTCTTCAAGGAGCGGTGGTTCGCGAAGTTCGAGGAGCTCGGCATCGGCGCGAGGGCGTCGGTGCTGCAGCTCGTCGATCGCCTCATCGACGTGTCGAAGCGGCAGGACGCGTGATAGCCGCGATCTACATCCCGCTCTGGGTTCCCGCGCTCGGGATCTGCTTGCTCTGCCTGCTGCCGGACGCGTTCGGGCTCGCCCGCGGCATCGTCAGATCGATCGCTGCCCGCAGGCGCCGCCGGCGGCTGCTCGAGCGGCTGTGGCGTGACGAGGTTGGTGTCGGCCGTGGTGTCATCGCACCTTCAATTAGGGCGGTGGCAACGACGCCCATGGCCGACACCAGCGGCTTCATCGGGGACGCAGCGTGAATCGGTCGCTGCCACCTCGCATGAGCGAGGAGGATGTGGGGGCGTTCTACCTCCGGGACGATGGGACGCTCTGGCGACTCGTCGTCTACGCGGCTCAGCCCACAGCGAGCCTTGAACAGGTCGCCGTCGATCGATCTGAGATCGCAGGTGCGCACCGCGTGGGCGGTGTCGTCGGCGCTTCCATATTCGCGGGATTCCGCCGGCTGGTGGTGGCTGAATGAGTTCGCTCCTGTGCTGGTGTCGGAAGGGCGCGCGGTGCTTGGAGTGCATCCTGCGCGACGGCTTGACGCTGGCACACGGCTGTTCGTGCGACCCGCGGTTTCGCGACGTAGCCCATGAGATCGACTGCCCCATTCACGGGCTCGGCGCTGAACTCCGGAGGGCTGCATGAGCGCTGTGGCTTTGCCGGTGGAGCTCGACTCCGCGAGGATGCGCGGCATGACCAACCACAGCTACGCGATCGACCTCTGGCTCGGGGAGCTCGCCCGCAAGGGCCTCACAGAGGCGACGCGCCGGAAATACATGGAGGTCGGCTTCGAGCTCGCCGACTACCTCGACGGCCGCCAGGTCGCTCCGTATCAGCTGACGCTCGACCACTGCCGCGGCTTCCTCGACACGAAGCTGAAGCAGCGGGCGCCGCGGAAGCATCAGAAGACGCCGCTGCCGCCTGTGTCGAAGTCGACGCTGGCGTTGTACGTGACGATCGTCCGCAGCTACGTCGGCTTCCTCGCGGAGGAGGAGATCGTCGAGGTCGACTTCTCGCCGAAGCTGAAGCGGCCGAAGCGGCCCCGGCCGGAGGACATCGACGTTGTCTCGACGAGCACAGGCGACGTCGGCCGCCTCATCGCGGCTTGCGTGGTGCCGGCCAGGCGCGAGGAATGGGACGAGCTGCTCTGCATCGGCACGCTCTCCTACCTCGGGCCGCGCCGCAACGCCGCCGCGCAGGTTCGGCGGGAGGACGTCGACCTGGATCTCGGCCAGATGAGGTTCCGCGAGAAGGGCGGCAAGATCATCTCGAAGCCGATCCCGCACGCCCTCCTCGAGCTGTACCGTCAGGCGGACGCCGCCGGCGTGTGGCTCGGCCCGCGTGACTTCCTGATCCCAAACCGCCGGGCGACCCGCGTGCCAGGCCAGCGGTCGAACAAGGTCGTCTACGCGATCGTGAAGCGCGTCGCCGCCAGGGCCAGGGTCTCAGCGCATCCGCATGCGCTGCGGGCCGCGTTCGCGGTGCAGTTCGACGAGCAGCATCCTGACCATTCGCACACGCTGCAGATCCTCATGGGCCACAGCCGGCCGGAGACGACGCAGACGTACCTCCGCCGGAAGAACAAGGCGAAGGCGATGGAGACCGTCCGTGACCTGACCTTCGGGTTTCCGCCCTCAGCAGGAGTGCCCCCAGCGGGATTCGAACCCGCGCTACGGCCTTGAAAGGGCCGCGACCTGGACCGCTAGTCGATGGGGGCGCGGAACGTGAGGATACCCGCGCCCTTAGATGAACATCTTCCAGCGG
>Ga0070741_10002631_pt1 | contig 47382 bp, 39 predicted proteins | sample Coa_R1_4_FD_66440 | JGI IMG/M metagenome (GOLD analysis project Ga0070741, IMG submission 66440) | Surface soil microbial communities from Centralia Pennsylvania, which are recovering from an underground coalmine fire - Coalmine... | ecosystem: Environmental > Terrestrial > Soil > Unclassified ... | reverse complement strand
GACAATAGCGGCCGCATGACGGCCCCCTTCAGTCAACGCCTGCTCGCCTGGTTCGACCGCCACGGCCGCCACGACCTGCCCTGGCAGACGCCGCGCACGCCTTATCGCGTGTGGCTGGCGGAAATCATGCTGCAGCAGACCCAGGTCGCGGCGGTGATTCCCTACTTCCGCAAGTTCGTCGCGCGCTTTCCGGACGTGCACAGCCTCGCCGCGGCGCCGGCCGACGACGTGCTGCAGCACTGGGCCGGCCTCGGCTACTACGCCCGCGCCCGCAACCTGCAACGCGCGGCGCAGCTGGTGGCGGGCGAGCACGGCGGCGAATTCCCGCGCGACATCGAGGCGATGACCGCGCTGCCCGGCGTCGGCCGCTCCACCGCCGCCGCGGTGCTGGCGCAGGTCTACGGCGAGCGTCACGCCATCCTCGACGGCAACGTCAAGCGCGTGCTGGCGCGCCACGGCGCGGTCGAGGGCTGGCCCGGCGAGCCGAAGGTGGCGAAGCGCCTGTGGGCCCTCGCCGAAAATCTGCTGCCGCACGAGCGGCTGGTCGACTACACCCAGGCCATCATGGACCTGGGCGCCACCTTGTGCACCGCGCGCAATCCAGCCTGCGGGCGCTGCCCGGTGAGCGCCGACTGCCAGGCCTATGGGCAGGGCCGCGTGGCGCAGTTCCCGGCGCCGCGGCCCAGGCGCGAGCGCCCGCTGCGCCATGCCCGCCTGCTGCTGGTGGAGAACGCCGCCGGCGAGCTGCTGTTCGAGCGGCGCCCGCCAGCCGGCATCTGGGGCGGGCTGTGGTGCCTGCCGGTGCTGGAGGCCGGCGAGGACGCCGCCGCCTGGCTGGCGCGCGAGCACGGACTCGCCGCCGAGCCGCTGGAAACCCTGGCGCCGCTGCGCCACGGCTTCACCCATTTCGAGCTGGAGCTGGAGCCGCTGCGCCTGCGCGCCGCCGGCGCCGCCGCGCTGCGCGAGCAGGTGCCGCTGCGCTGGATTAACATGGCTGCCGACGCGCTGCCGGGCCTGCCGGCGCCGGTGCAGAAGCTGCTGGCCCGGCTCCAGGCGCCGCAGCCGCAGCGGGCGCTGGCGCTCGAGCTACCCGCCCCCCGCCGCAGCCGTGCGCCGCGCCGCGCCGCCGCCCCGAACCGATAGACAGGAAACCCGATGTCCCGCACCGTCCACTGCGTCAAGCTCGGCCAGGAAGCCGAGGGTCTGGCCAAGCCGCCGCTTCCCGGCGCGCTGGGCCAGCGCATCTTCGAAAACGTATCGAAGCAGGCCTGGCAGGACTGGCTCGCCCACCAGACCCGCCTGATCAACGAATACCGCCTGGCCCTGGCCGACGCCTCGGCGCGCAAGTTCCTCGCCGAGGAGATGGAAAAGTACTTCTTCGGCGGCGGCGAGCTGACCGGCACCCACTACACGCCCCCGCCCGCGAAACCTTGACGTTAGGGGGGCTTTCGCGTCTAATTGCGCGCTCCGCAGCGCGGCCGGGTAGCTCAGTTGGTAGAGCAGGGGACTGAAAATCCCCGTGTCGGCGGTTCGATTCCGTCCCCGGCCACCATTTCCCAAGCTCCTGATCCTGCATCGCTTTCGTGTTTCAAGCACGAATGAGCGCGATCATTTTTGCACGAGCGATCCGCCTGACCCTGTTGGCGCCCCCGGCTCTCCGCCCGCCAATCAGGACGACCGCAAGGCCCTCGCCGCGGCGGCCGCGGCGATTCGCGCCGCGATTTCCTCGATGTTCGGCGGCTTGGCGAAGTGGGCGTCGAATCCCGCCGCCAGCGCCTCGTCGCGTTCGCCGATCGAGGCAAAGCCGGTCAGCGCCACGGCGTAAATTCCGGGCGCCGCACGTGCCCCCTCGTTCTTGCGGATGGTCTGCATCAGCTCGTACCCGGTCATCTCGGGCATGGCAACGTCCGAGATCAGCGCGTCGAAGCGCTCGCGCTCGAGCAGGTCCAGCGCCTCTATTCCGCTGCCCGCCGCCTGCACCTCGGCTCCGAGCGCCAGCAGCACCTGGGTGATCGCCTCCCGCCCGACCGGCTCGTCGTCGACGACGAGCAGGCGGACGCCCTTCAGCGAAAGCGCCGCCGGCGCGCCGGGGCCGGCGGGAGGCCCGTTGTCGATGTGCATGCCGGGCGACAGCGGCAGCCGCACCAGGAAGCGCGCCCCCTTGCCGGGCCCCTCGCTCGATGCCGCCACACTGCCGCCGTGGGCCTCGACCAGGCTGCGCACGATCGACAGCCCCAGCCCCATGCCGCCGTACTTGCGCGCCTTGGAAATGTCGGCCTGCATGAAGCGGTCGAAGACGCGCGGCAGTTCCTCCGCGCCGATGCCGATGCCCGTGTCGCTGACCGCCAGTTCCGCCACGGTGCCGATGCGCGCCAGCGACACCTCCACCTTGCCGCCTTCCGGCGTGAACTTCAGCGCATTCCCGAGGATGTTGCCGACGATCTGCTGCAGCCGGCGCGTGTCGCCGGCCATGCGCAACTCGTCGCTGAGCCCGGCCGTGGTCAGGCGCACCTTCCTGCTGTCGGCGCCCGGCTCCAGCGCCTCCACCGTGGCGCGCACCACCGCCGCCAGGTCCACCGGCCGCAGGTCCAGCACCAGGCGGCCGCTGGTGATGCGCGAGATGTCGAGCAGTTCGTCGATCAGCCGCGCCAGGTTTTGGCATTGGCGGTGGATGGTGTCCAGGCCCCTGCGCTCGCGTTCGTCCGCGCCCTGGTCCTTCTTCAGGATCAGCAGCAGCTGCACCCAGTTGGCGATCACGTTCAGCGGCGAGCGCAGCTCGTGGCTGACCAGGGCGAGGAAATCGTTCTTCGCCGCGTTGGCCCGCTCGGCCTCGGCCCGTGCGCTGTTGGCCGCTTCCAGCGACACCTTCAGGCCGTGGATGTCCTGCAGCGCGCAGACCGCGCCCTCGACGCGGTTCTCGCTGGTCTGGTAGGCGCGCACGTGCAACGCGTACCAGCGGCCGTTGGCGTCCTGGATTTCGCGCTGCACCGGGCGCAGCTCCCCGAGCGCTTCGTCCAGCGGCGCATCCAGCGCGCCGTCCGCAAACACCGGGTCGATGCGCAGCGGCCGCCCGAGGTCGGACTCGTGCAGGCCCAGCAGCTCCGCCGCCGCCGGCGTGAAGTAGCGCACGCAGCGGTCGCGGTCCAGCATCAGCACCGGTACCGGGATGCCGCGGATCAGGTTGCCCAAATCGTCGTTCAGCGCGCTGAGCTGCTCGTTGCGTTCCTGCAGGCGCTGGTTCAACGTGCCGAGGTCGGCGTTGGCCCCCTCCAGGCTCCGCTTGGCCTCTTGCAGCTCCTCGTTGGAGCTTTGCAGTTCCTCGTTGGCCGACAGCACTTCCTCGTTGGCGGTGCGCAGCTCCTCGCCGGTGGCGTCGTAGTCCACCACCACCTGCTTGAGCTGGGCGCGGGTCTGCTCCAGCTCGTCTCCCAGCACGCGCACGTAGCGCTCCAGGTCCTCGGCGCGGCCGTCGGGCGAACCGGGCGCCGGCAGCGGCGGCGTGCTGCCGCGGTCGTCGACCGAGACCAGGAAATAGCGTTCCGCGCCGCCGGACGGCACCGGCACCACTTCAAGCGTGCACAGGCGGTCGCCGAAACGCAGCCGCTCGCGCCGCACCGTCAGCTTGCTGTGCACCGCCTCCATCAGGGCGGCGCGGACATCCACCTGCAGGTCGGGATGGATCAGCTTGGCCAGCGACAGCGCCGCGTCTCCACGGGTGGGCTGGAGCAGGTGCGCCGTGTCGCCGCGGAACTGCACCACGCTGCCGTGCGTGTCGACGACGAAGCCCGGGGGCTCGAAGCGCGCCAGGGCCAGCCGGTCGACGACGCTTTCCAGCGAGGGCCCCGCCACCTCCGGGCGCTCGGTCACTGCCGTCGGAGCCGATTCGCCAAAAATGAAGCCGCGCAGGGGCGGCCGCGTGACCTGGCGCCGCCGGTACAGGCTCAGCTGCGGCTGGTAGTCTTCGAAAAGCTCCGGGTCGGCCGCCTCCGAAGGCGCCAGCAGCAGCTTGCCGTTGCGCCGCAGGGCGTAGGAAAACACCTCGAAGGCATGGCGCTTGGCCGCCTTGCGCACATAGATGAGCAGGTTGCGCGCCGAAACCAGGTCGACGTTGGAGAACGGCGCGTTGACGAACAGGTTATGCGTCGCGAAAACGCAGGTCTCGCGCACCGGCTTGGCGATGCGCCAGGCACCTTCCTCCGCCACCAGGTAGCGCTCGCGCAGCATCGGCGGGATCGATGCCACGGCCGCCGCGTCATAGCGTCCGATGCGGGCCTTGCGGATCGCCTCGTCATTGATGTCGCTGCCGAACACCTGCATCTTTCGATGCAGTCCGGCGCTCTCCAGCGTGTGATGCAGCAGCAGCGCAATCGAATACGCCTCCTCGCCGGTGGAGCAGGCCGGCACCCAGATGCGGATCTCCTGGCTGCCCTGCAGCAGCTCCGGAAGGACATGCTGTTCCAGCGCGCCGACAAACTCCGGGTCGCGGAAGAAGCCGGTCACGCCGATGAGCAGGTCGTCGCGCAGCGCCTTCAGCTCCTCGCGGTCGTCCTCCAGCCGCTGCATGTAGGCGCCGAGGTCGCCTCCGGCCTGCAGGAAGGCGCGGCGCGCCAGGCGCCGGCGCACGTTCACCGCCTTGTAGTAGCCCAGGTTGACCCCGAGGCCGCGCTTGATCTGCGCCAGGGCCTCCTCGACATGCGCGTCATTCACTTCCGAGCGCTCGCTGCGCGACTGGAAATAGCGCAGCAGAGCGGGACCGACGGCCTCGGGCGCCAGCACCTCGTCAGCCAGCTGCTCGGCGATCACCGCCTCGGGCATACCGCCATGCAGGGCGCTGCGCGGCTCCTGCGCGATGACCCGTCCGCCGCCCGCCTTGATCTCGCGCGCGCCGGCGACGCCGTCGCTCCCCATGCCGGAGAGCACCACCGCCGCGGCGCGCACCTCCTCCTCGTCCGCCGCGGCGGTCATGAACTCGTCGATCGGCCGGCTCAGGCCCTCGGCCCTGGGCATGGTCAGCAGCCGCCGATCACGCACGCTGGCCACCGTGCCCGGGGTCAATACGTAGATGCGCCCGTGCTGCAGCGGGGTCCCGCCGGCAATCGGCTCCACCGGCCAGCGCGCCTGCTTGGCGAGAATCTCCGGCAGCTGGCTTTCCTGGTCCGCTGCCAGGTGCATCAGCACCACGGCCGCGAACGCCGGCTCGTCCGGCAGGTGCGCAACCACCGTCGAGAGCGCTTCCACGCCGCCGGCGGAGGCGCCGAGGACTGCGATATTCAGGCAGTCGATGGGCTTGCTTTCTTCGTTATCCTGGTCAGCCATTAGCCATCGCTTTCTCGCCCTGGATAATGACGGGCCGGGGATTGGAGTGCGTAAGGTCTGGATATTATTGGATATTGCCAAGCTTGGACACTCCCGGCGCCGCGAAATTCCCGGACGCCGGCCCTTGCCGCTTGATCTGCATCATTGGTCCCTCAGCGGCTCCCTTGCTAGCGTGGCCGGAAAGAGCACTTGGCCCACACATGAACATCGACACTCCGGTTCTGGACCCGGAATCCATCGACCGGCTGCTGGAGCTGGAGATGGAAGCCGCCAGGACTGCGGCCGATGCCTTCTACGCGACCGGCGCCGAAGCTTATCCGGGTGAATCCGGACCGGCTGCTTGCAGCAGCGATTTCGCGCTGATGCTCGAATTGCTGCGCGCGGTGCTGCAGTTCGGCGCCCTCCAGCCGCTCGTTGACGGATTGAAATGGCTGGCGGGGGTGCATCAGGCCCGCGGCGTCCAACCGGCGCAGCTTCGCTCGGCGATGGAACAGCTGGCCCCGTTTTTCTCCGCTCGCCTGCCGCAGGCGGATGCCGCCGCGGTCCTGGCGGCGTTGCGCAAGGCTTTGGCCCGCGCCGAGCAGACCGAAACCTCCGAGGTTCCCGCCTGGGCCGTGGCGGCCGATGCCTGGCCCGAGTCCTCGCAGTTTGAGGACGCCATCCTGGCGGGAGATCGCACGGCGGCGAGGAAGCTGCTGACCGAATGCGTGGCCCGTTCGAGCCTGGTCGAAGCCGAACAGCGCCTCATCCAGCCGGCCTTGTACCGCATCGGCCTGCGATGGCAGCGCAATCAGGTGTCGGTGGCGCAGGAACATCTTGCCAGCGCCATTGTTCAATCGATGATGAGCGAAGCGCTGCTGAAGGTGCGCCTGCCGGCATCGAACGGACACCGGGCCTTGCTCGCCTGCGTCGATGGCAACCACCATGCGATCGGTCTGCAGATGGTGGCGGACAGTCTTCAGCTGGCGGGCTGGACAGTGCAGAACCTCGGTCCCAACGTTCCGACACCGGCGATACTGGCCCAGGTCGCCCGGCATAGCCCGGACTTGCTCGGCCTGTCGCTCAGCTTTCCGCAGCAACTGGTGCATGTGCGCGATCTCATGAAGCGGTTGAGCGCAGGCCCCCGTCCGCGGGTGATCGTCGGCGGCCTGGCCGTCAGGCAACTGGAAAGATTGGTGTCCGCGTCCGTGGCCGACGGCTTTTGTACCGACGCGGCGCACGCGGTCGAGGTAGCCGAAAGCCTCCTCGGCAGGCCCGCGGCCGCGTGAACTCCTTCGCCGTCGAACTGGACCGCCTGCAGACGGTGGTCGCCGCCGTCATCAGCCAGGATGGCACGCTGGAGAAAGCCAATGCAGGCTTCCTGAGGCTCTTGCCGGGCACGCCCGCCGCAGCGGCGGGGCAGCGTGTGGCCACCATATTCGTGCAGCCCTCTTTTGCGAGTCTGCTGCAAACGGTGCACCGGGTCGGCGATGGCTATCGCGGCTTGCTGACCATCGGAACGTACGCTGGACCGCTGCGCACCCTGCACGGGCACGTGTGGAAAGCTCCCGATGGCATCCGCCTGCTGGCCGAGTACGGCATCGATGAACTGGAGCGCCTCAACGGCATGGTGCTGCAGCTGAACGAGGAGCTCCACCAGGCGCAGCAGGAACTGGCGCGAGCGAACATCGCGCTCCGCCAGCGCGAGGCCCTGATCGTGGAGTCGTCCCTGACCGATCCTCTCACGGGCACCGGCAACCGCCGCCGCTTCGACCAGGCGTTGGCCGCGGAGATCAGCAGGGTCAAAAGGACGGGCGGCGAGCTGAGCGCCATCATGTGCGACCTGGATCACTTCAAGGAGATCAACGATCGCCATGGCCACATGGCGGGAGACGCGGTGCTCGCGGCATTCGGTGCGCTTCTGCGTTCCCAGACACGGCCGACCGACTGCGTTTGCCGGATCGGGGGTGAGGAGTTTGTGATTCTGCTGCCGCAGTCGCGGCTCGACCTCGCGGAGGCGAAGGCCGAGCTCGTCCGCGTGGCCTTGATGCAAAGTTCCTTCCCGGGAATGGGCCAGCCAGTCACGGCGAGCTTCGGTGTCGCCCAGTTCCACTCCACGGACACGGCGGCTTCATTCATGCGGCGGCTGGACGCAACGATGTACGAGGCCAAGCGCCGGGGAAGGAATCTGGTGAGCTCGGCGCCGTCTAGCTGATGCCGGAGCGCGGGTGCGCTTGATCTCATCCGCGCCGCGCACTGGCTACGCCGGGCCGCTGCCCTCGGCGTGGCTCAGGAGGGCTGCCGCGGCATGAAGCGGCGGAACCAGGCGATCGCCTGGCGGGCGATTTCGGCGAGCACCGCGGGTTCTTCCAGGCGGTAGGTGGCGCCTCGCATCAGGTGCAGGCTTTTCTCGCACCGCAGCTGCTCCAGGGCATAGCGATTGAGGTCGAGCAGGGCTCCGTCGTGGCTGCCGACCAGCAGCAGGGTCGGCGCGCGCACGTGCGGCAGGGCCTCGCCGGCCAGGTCCGGCCGGCCGCCGCGCGACACGATAGCGGCCACCGCATGCTCGTCCTCGGCGGCCGCGGCGAGGGCGGCGGCCGCCCCGGAGTTGACGCCGAAATAGCCCAGGCGCAGCTGCCCGAACTGCGCGCGCAGCCAGCGGGTGGCCGACAGCAGCCTTGCGGACAGCAGGCCGACGTCGAAGCGCAGCGCGCTGGTGCGGCCGTCGGCCGCTTCCTCCTCGTCGCTCAGCAGGTCGCACAGCAGGGTGCCGAACCCGGTGTCGTGCAGTTCGCGCGCCACCGCCTGGTTGCGTGGGCTGTGGCGGCTGGCGGCCGAGCCCTGGGCGAAGACGATGAAGCGGTCGCTCGCCGGAAGCCGCGTCAGCTCGCCCCGCAGCACCGCCGGTCCGGCGGGGATGCTGACCACTCTGGCGGGCTCGATCGGGCGCGGCGAGGATGGCATGGTCGGCTGGCGCTGCTGCTGCTGGTTGAACTGTTGTAGTGGACCGGCCGGCGCGGCCCGAGTTCACCGCAGGGGATGAGCCACGCCGCTACTGGTGCGTGATGCGGGTCGGCATGTCCGCCACCGCGATGCGGTGCCCGGAGACGTTGCTGCCGGCGTCCGGCGCCAGCCGCAGGAAGCTGAGCAGGGCCGACAGCGACACCAGGCCCACGGCGCAGAACGCCGCGGTGAAGTCGCGCGGCAGCAGCTCGGCGGCGTGGCGCGCCGCCAGGCTGAGGTTCAGCACCTGCGAGCCGATGCCGATGCCCATGCTCAGCGCCAGCTGCTGCGCCGTGCTGGAAAAGCTCGTCGCCTGGCTCATGTCGCGCTCCTCCACGTCGGCGAAGGCCAGCGTATTGACGCAGGTGAACTCCAGCGAGCGGAAGAAGCCGCTGACCAGCAGGAAGGCGATGATGAACAGGTGCGGTGTCGCCGCGCTGAACCACCCGCAGCCGGCCAGGGCCGCGCTGGAGATCAGCGTGTTCCACACCAGCAGGCGGCGGAAGCCGTAGCGCCGCGTCAGCTTCTGCGCCATGGTCTTCATCAGCAGCGCCCCCACCGCGCTGGAGAAGGTCACCAGGCCCGAGTTCAGCGGGCTCAGGCCGAAGCCCAGCTGCAGCATCATCGGCATCAGCAGCGAGAAGCTGCCGACGCCGATGCGGAACAGGGTACCGCCGGTGACCGAGGCGCGGAAGGTCGCGATGCGCAGCAGCGACAGCCGCAGGATCGGCGAGGCATCGCTGCGGGCATGGCGCGCGTACAGCGCCAGCAGCGCCGCGCCCAGCACGACGAGGAACGGCGGGATCTCCGCCGGCAGCACGCGCTTGCCCAGGTTCTCGAAGCCCAGCACCAGGCCGGCCAGGCCGCCGCCGACCAGCATCCAGCCGGCCAGGTCGAAGCCCTGCGGCAGGGTGCCGGCGCTGTCGCGGATGTAGCGCGTCACCAGCGCGTAGCCGAGCGCGCCGATCGGCACGTTGATCAGGAAGATCCAGCGCCAGGACTCGAAGGTCACGATCAGGCCGCCCAGCGGCGGGCCGAAGATCGGCGCCATCAGCGCCGGCACCGTCAGGTAGGACATGGCCGAGACCAACTCGCTCTTCGGCACCTGGCGCAGCAGCACCAGCCGCCCCACCGGCACCATCATCGCGCCGCCGATGCCCTGCGCCGCCCGCGCCAGCAGCAGCTCGCCGATGTTCTGCGCCGCGGCGCACGCCACCGAGCCCAGCACGAAGACGATGATGGCGTTGCGGAACACCCGCCGCGCGCCGTAGCGGTCCGCCATCCAGCCGCTCACCGGGATGAACACGCTCAGGCTCAGGAGGTAGGAGGAGATCGCCAGGCTCAGGTGCAGCGGATCCTCGTGCAGCGAGCGCGCGATCGCCGGCAGGGCCGTGGCGATGATGGTCGAGTCCAGGTTTTCCATGAACAGCGCGGAGGCCACGATCAGCGGGATCAGGCGCGCGGGGTTGCCGGCGCCGCCGGTGGTGGCGGGGGGACTGGCTGGGCTGCTCATGGGCGGGTGGGGTGCCGTTGCGGTCGCGTGGGGATGATACCGGAGGCTTCCCCCGGAACCGGGGGGCGCCGCCCGCCACTGAAATGACAGATCGGGCGCCGCCGCGGTTCCGCCGCGACGGCGGATCGCAGCCGCAAGCCGGGGCGGGATTAAAATGGAGCGCCACAGCAGCCGACACAGGACACTTCATGGAAGGCGTGATCGCCTGGCAGGGCCGCATGCTGATCTACCGCCGCGACGGCGAGCGCTGGCGCCTGCGCTTCCTCGGCGAGGACGGCGAGGTCGCGCCCAGCCCGGAACTGGTCGCCGCGGTCGAGGCCGACATCCGCCACCAGGAGGCCAAGCTGCACCAGGCCGGCTGAGCGCGCCGGCGCCGCGCCGCGGCGCTATGCTGGACGGCGCCAGTGGAATTGCGGCCGGAACGCTGGCGGCTGCGCCGCACATTCCGCACGGCCGGCGCCGCAGCCCGCGCCGGCGCCGAATCCATCCGCCAGCGGAGGAGGCCAGCCATGGTCGGAAACCTCAGGATCGTCAGGGTCAGGCCCGGCGAGGAGCAGCGGTTCGAGCAGCTCTTCGGCGGCCTGCGCGAGGAATTGCGCCGGCACGAGCCGGGATGCCTGATCTACTCGCTGCTGCGCTCGCGCCTGCACCCCGGTTCTTACGTCATCCACGAACAGTACGCGGATCCCGCGGCGCTGTCGCAGCACCAGCACTCGCCGGCGGTGGCGCAGTACATCGAGCGCATGCGCGAATTGCAGGACCGGGTCGAGGTCGAATACTTCGACCCGGTTTGCGTTTAGGCCGCAGGCCCGGGTTGCCGGCCGTGACCGGCAAGACGAGGACGTCGGCGGCGCGCCCGGCCTGATCGCGCGCCAGTAGTGGACCACCCCGGGCAGGGTCGGAAACCCCGGGAAGGTGCTTGTGGTGCGCCCCGGCAGGGCCGACACTGGGGGCCTAAAAAGCCGGCCGCCCATGCAGCGGTTACATTAATCCCGACGACGCCCGCAGCGGTGATTCGCCGTGCCGGCAGGCGCGTCCATGACAACAGCGGCCGGAGCGGAGGAGACATGGCTGTGAACAGCGAGCGCGCCGCGCGGCGCCTGGCCCCGGCGCTGTGCGCCGCGCTGCTGAGCGCCTGCGGCAGCAGCTCGGCACCGGAACTGGCCGGCGGCGGCGCCGACCTCGGCGCCTGCACCACCGACGTCGCCGCTGACAACAGGCTGCTCGTCGACCGCGTGCCCGGCGTGGACCAGGTGCGGGCGCGGCAGCAGGCCGCCGACCAGTTCGGCGGCGGCTTCCGCATCGCCGCCAACGATGCCGAGATCGGCTATATCCGCCACCTCGCCGACCAGCTGCGCGGGCTCGGCGCCACCGGCGTGGCGGTGGAGCCCTACGCTTTCAACGCCTGGTCGGCCAGGACCACCAGCCTGGCGGTGGTGCAGGGGCCAGCGCCCGGTCCGCTGCACGTCGCCTACTTCATCCCGTCCTCCGGCAGCACCGGGCCGGGAGGATTGACCGCGCCGGTGACCTATTTCTCCGGGCTGTCGGCGGTGAACCTGGTCGGCGCCCTCTACGCGGCGCTCGACCAGCAGAACCTCGGCGGCGTGCTGGCGGCGGTGCAAAAGACCCTGGACGACGTCACCGGCGGCGCCGTCTCGCTGACCCAGGCGGTGGCGGCGGCCGACGTCGCCGGCAAGATCGTGCTGTACGACGCGCCCAAGCTGCAGGTGCCGGTCGGCGTGTTCGAGGCCATCTCCGCTTATTACAACAACTCCAGCGGCACCCTCGGCCCGGCCACGCCCTATGCCCGGCCCTTTCTCGACGAGCTGATCACCATCGGCGCCATCGATCTGGCGCTGCAGCAGGCCGGCGCGGCCGGCATCATCGCCGTGCTCGACTATCCGCCGAGCGCGGCCGACAACTCCTACGTGCCTTTCGGCGGCCTGGCCATCCCCAGCGCGCCCGGCCTCTACCTGGACCGCGACACCGGCAACGCGCTGAAGCGGCAGATCGCCGCCGCCGGCACCACGCCGGTGGTGCTCAAGCTGACGCTCGACGCCAGCCAGGCGCAGGCCACCTCCTACAATGTCTCCGGCCTGATCCCCGGCGCCTGCCCGCAGGAGATCCTGGTCAGCTCGCACAGCGACGGCCCCAACTCCATCGAGGACAACGGACCGGCCGCGATCCTCTCCATCGCCGACTACTTCGTCCACGCCCCCGCCTCGCAGCGGCGGCGCGGCCTGCGCGTGGTCTTCACCGGCGGCCACTTCGCCGGCAGTCCCGGCATCAACGCCTACATCGCCAGGCACCTGGCCGAGCTCAAGGCCAACACCCTCACCGCGATCGAGATCGAGCACCTCGGCGCGCGCGAGTGGCTGGAGCTTTCGCCGGGGACCATGGGGCTGGACGGACTGCCGGAGCCGCTGGTGCTGTACGGCCCGGTGGGCTCGGTGCAGCAGGATGAGAGCATCAAGTTCGCCCGCCAGTTCGACCGCAGCATCGTCACCATCCCGCTGCCCTTCGGCGAGGGCGGAGCCTGGGGCAGCAGCGCCGGCCTGCCCAAGATCCAGGCCATCAGCGGCCCGGTCTACCTGCTCAACGGCCCGCTGCCGCAGGTCTCCAGCGAGTTCACCGACTACGCGCTGGAGCAGAAGCAGATCGCCGCCTTCGTGCAGATGATCCTCGACCTCAACACGCAGACCGACGCCAGCCTGCTGGCCGCGGCGGGCACCGCCTCCGTCCCTTAGTCCGCGCCGTTCTGTGCTCCGAACATTGCGCGCAGCCCGGTTTGCGGGCGGCCCGCTAGCCTAGAATCCCGGGCCGGTCAAGGCGCGGATGAGCGAAGCCGCGCTTGCGCCGCGGGCATACAACAGGCAAAGGGCGGAAAGCGGGTACAAGAAATGAACAAGCTTCGGGGGAGTGGGCGGGCGCTGCGGGGCGGGGCGCTGGCGGCGGCGCTGCTGCTGCAAGGTTGCGGCTCATCCAGCCCGGCCGCCACCGCGGCTGACGGCGGCAAGAGCGGCGGCGCCGCGCGGCCCAACGTGCTGGTGATCCTGGCCGACGACCTCGGCTATGCCGACCTCAGCGCCTTCGGCAGCGAGATCAACACTCCCAATATCGACCGCCTGGCGCGGGAAGGCCGCATCCTCACCAACTTCCACGCCACGCCGCTGTGCGCCACCTCGCGCGCCGAGCTGCTGACCGGCGCGGACCACCACCTGGTCGGCGTCGGCACCCTGCCGGAGAGCAACAGCTTCTATCCGCCCAACGACGAGACCTACAAGGGCGAGCTGGATGGCAAGGCCCGCACCGTGGCGCAGCTGCTGCACGACGCCGGCTACCACACCTACATGGCCGGCAAGTGGCATCTCGGCGGCGGCGGGCCGGTGAAGTGGGGCTTCGAGCAGTCCTTCTCGATGGACTACACCTCGGCCTTCGGCAGCAACTATGCCGCCACTGCGGCGCGTTCCGAGTCCGCCGCGCGCACCTATTACGAAAACGGCGCGCCGGCGCCGCTGCCGGACGACTTCTTCTCCAGCGACTACTTCGTCAACAAGCTGCAGAGTTACATCGGCGCCGACCACGGCGACGGCAAGCCCTTCTTCGCCTACCTCGCCTTCCAGGCCGTGCACTTCCCGCTGCAGGTGCCCGACGCCTACCTCGGCCTGTACAAGGGCAAGTACGACGCCGGCTACCAGGCGGTCCGCGACGCGCGCATCGCCCGGCAGAAGGCGCTGGGCATCGTGCCGCCGGACCTCAACCCGAACCCGGGCGACGAGGCGGTGATGCTGCGCTTCGGCCAGCCCGGCGTGCTGACCAACACCGCCTGGGATCAGCTGTCGGCTTCCGACCAGCAGAGCGAGGCGCGCATCATGGAAGTGTTCGCCGGCATGCTGACCAACCTCGACGACGACGTCGGCAAGCTGTTCGCCTACCTCAAGCAGATCGGCGAATACGACAACACGCTGATCGTGTTCGTCTCCGACAACGGCGCCGACGGCATGGGCTACGGCTTCATTCCCTATGTCGATACCGCCGGCAACACCGACATCGACAATAGCCTGGCCAACTACGGCCGTCCCGGCTCCTTCATCTTCCGCAGCACGCGGTGGGCCGAGGCCGGCAATGCGCCGCTGCGGCTGTTCAAGGCTTTCACCGCCGAGGGCGGCATCTCGGTGCCGGCGATCGTGCGCCTGCCCGGCCAGGGCGCCGGCCAGGCGCCGAGCGCCGCGCTGGCCTCGCTGCTCGACGTGGCGCCGACCATCCTCGCCGCCGCCGGCGTTGCCGACCCGGGCACGCAGTACCAGGGCCACGCCGTGGCCCCGCTGGAAGGCCTGTCGCTGCTGCCGGTGCTCGGCGGCCAGCGCAGCCAGATCCATGGCCAGGACGACGTGATCGTCGACGAGGTCAACGATATCCGCTACGTGCGCAAGGGACCGTGGAAGATGACCCGGGTGGTCAATTACATGCTGCCGTCCGCCGCGCTGCTGATCGACCACGACTGGCAGCTCTACAACATGGATACGGACCGCGGCGAAACCACCGACGTGGCCGCGCTGCATCCGGACATCGTGGCCGAGCTGACGGCCGACTGGGTGGCCTACGTCAAGCGGGTGGGGGTGGAGCAGCCGATCCTGCCGCCGCTGCTGACGCCGATCGACCAATAGAGCGCGCGCGAGCCGCTCGACGGAACGCGGCCCAGGGAATCCCGGCGATCGCAGCTCGCCTTCAGGGCATGGACTTGTTCAGAGGTTCCCTAGAAGACGTGGGCGACGGCAACGCCCACCAGGACCCCGCCGACGAATGACCACGCGGCCCAGGCATAGCGGCGCTTGATGCGTTCACGGCCCAGCTGGTGATCGTAATAGGTGAGCATGGTGTAGCGTCCCGTTGGCGAGAATGAGGTCCTGCGCGGCGGAGGAGATTAACAAAGACCGATCCGCACCGAGTGACGGTGCCGGGCGGATCGGTGGCCGTGCTCCGCCCATACGCCGAAGTACCAAGGAAATTCTATTCCGGATCAGCGGCTTGTAAAACCACTTTCGGCGCCGGCAGGGCTGCCTAGGAAATAATTACCACAGCGTGGTCAGGGCGGGGTTAACAGGCCCTAGACGAACTTCAGCCCCAGGCCGACGGCAAATCCCAGCAGGAACGCCCATAGCGCCCACTGCAGTTCCGGATTGATCTCGCGTGAAGCAACGCGCCCTGGCTTGTTGGCTGGCAGCATGCACCCCCCATCGCATCCCTGCGGGGCTTTCCGTGCGGCCCACTGGGCCGCCGGAGAGAGACCCGTTCGTATCGTTGTCCGGCGACTAGGTTACGCCAAGGGGCAAAAAAAAAGCCAGCCGTGGTCATGTGCCGGCCCCCGGCCGCCTTTGCTCAGTGCTTGCGGCTCGCCGCATAGGCCTTCAGCACCTCGGGCGGCGCGTGCATGCCCAGCTCCATCTTGCCGATCTGATTGCGGTGGACCTCGTCCGGGCCGTCGGCCAGGCGCAGGGTGCGGGCCTGGGCGTAGGCGTAGGATAGGCCGAAGTCGTCGGTGACCCCGCCGCCGCCGTGGGCCTGGATCGCCCAGTCGATCACCTGGCAGGCCATGTTCGGCGCCGCCACCTTGATCATCGCGATTTCCTTGGCCGCCACCTTGTTGCCCACCGTGTCCATCATGTAGGCCGCCTTCAAGGTCAGCAGGCGCGCCGAGTCGATCAGGATGCGCGCGTCGGCGATGCGCTCCAGGGTCACCGTCTGCGCCGCCACCGGCTTGCCGAAGGCGACGCGGCTCATGGTGCGCACGCACATCTTCTCCAGCGCGCGCTCGGCCAGGCCTATCAGGCGCATGCAATGGTGGATGCGGCCCGGGCCGAGGCGGCCCTGCGCGATCTCGAAGCCGCGGCCCTCGCCCAGGATCATGTTCGAGGCCGGCACGCGCACGTTCTCGAACAGCACCTCGCCGTGGCCGTGCGGCGCGTCGTCGTAGCCGAACACCGGCAGGTGCCGCAGCACCTTGACTCCCGGCGTGTCCTTGGGCACCAGGATCATCGACTGCTGGCTGTGGCGGCTGGGATTGTCCGGATCGGTCTTGCCCATGAAGATGAAGACCTTGCAGCGCGGATCATTGGCGCCGGAGGACCACCACTTGCGGCCGTTGATGACGTACTCGTCGCCCTCGCGCTGGATCAGCGAGGAGATGTTGGTGGCGTCGCTGGAGGCCACCGCCGGCTCGGTCATGGCGAAGCAGGAGCGGATCCTGCCCTCCAGCAGCGGCTTCAGCCACTGCTCCTTCTGCGCCTCGCTGCCGTAGCGCACCAGCACCTCCATGTTGCCGGTGTCCGGCGCCGAGCAGTTGAACACCTCCGGTGCCCAGATCACGCGGCCCATCACCTCGCACAGCGGCGCGTATTCCATGTTGGTCAGGCCCGCGCCCAGCTCCGAGTCGGGCAGGAAAAGATTCCACAGCCGCTCCTTCTTCGCCTTCTCCTTCAGCTCCTCGATGATGGCCGTGGGCTGCCAGCGGTCGCCTTCCGCCACCTGCTCCATGAATTTCCGCTCGTTCGGGTAGATGTGCTGGTCCATGAACGCCTTGAGGCGCGCCAGCAGCTGCTTGGTCTTGTCGGAATATTCGAAATCCATGGTGCTTCTCCTTCCAGATGCCGCCTGAAACCGTTTGCTCAATCCCTCTTCCCGTTCGGGAGAGGGCCGGCGTGAGGGGCAAGGTGCTTGCCGCTCACGTTCATCTTTCGCGCCTTGCAGCGGCGGCTACCCCCGGGCCAGGATCTTCTCCACCTGCTTCCACCCCAGATCGCCCAGCGCCGGCGCCGCGGCGCCCATCATCGCCGCCTGCTGGCTCGCCGCCGTGCCTTCCTTCACCCGGCCGGCGATGCCCTGCAGGATCGCGGCGAGGCGGAACAGGTTGTAGGCGATGTAGAAATCCCAGTGGCTCGGCTCGATCGGGCCGCGCCCGGTGCGCTGGCAGTACCTGGCCACGTAGTCCGCTTCCGAGGGAATGCCCAGCTCCGCCAGCTTCACGCCCGCCAGGCCGCGGAACACGCCCTTGGGGATGTGCCAGGTCATGCAGTGGTAGGCGAAGTCCGCCAGCGGATGGCCCAGGGTGGACAGCTCCCAGTCCAGCACCGCCAGGATGCGCGGCTCGCCGGCGTGGTACATCAGGTTGTCCAGGCGGTAGTCGCCGTGGACGATCGAAGTCTCGTCGCCGGGCGGGATGTGCCGCGGCAGCCATTCGATCAGCTTCTCCATCGACTCGATGCGCTGCGTTTCGGAGGCGCGGTACTGCTTGCTCCAGCGGTCGAGCTGGCGCGCGAAGTAATTGCCCGGCTTGCCGTAGTCGCCGAGGCCGATCCTGGCGTAGTCCACGGTATGCAGCGCCGCGATCACCCGGTTCATTTCGTCGAAGATCGCCGCGCGCTGCGCCGGCTCCATCCCGGGCAGGGCCGGGTCCCACATCACCCGGCCTTGCACCCAGTCCATCACGTAGAACGCCGTGCCGATGACCGAGTCGTCCTCGCACAGGCACCAGGTCCTCGCCACCGGCACATCCGTGCCGTGCAGCGCCGTGATCACGCGGTATTCGCGGTCCACCGCGTGGGCCGAAGGCAGCAGCTTGCCCGGCGGCTTGCGCCGCAGCACGTAGCGCCCGCTGCCCGCGATCAGGCCGAACGTGGGATTAGACTGGCCGCCCTTGAACTGCACCACCTGCAGCGGACCCTTGAAGCCCGCCACGCGGGCGGCGAGGTATTGCTCCAGCTTCGCCTCGTCGAACCGGTGCTTGTCCCGCACCGGCATCGTGCCCTCGAATTCCTCGCTCATGGTTTCCTGTTCTCTTGCCGCGGGCCCGGATCAAGTATGCCGCTGTTGCGCCTTGGAATGCCGTAAAAATCCCGTCCGTCGCCCGATGCGCGCGCGGCGCATGCATCGCGTCACCCGCAAACCCGGCCCAGGCCAACCCGGGTGCCCAGCCTAAGCCCCCCTGCTAAGCTGCCACAAATGAATTCCCCGCATTCCCGGCCATAAGCCCCATGCATCTGGGTTCCCCATGCACCTGAACCGGGTCGATCTCAACCTGCTGGTGGTGCTGGACGCCATCTACACCGAAGGCGGCATCACCAGGGCCGCGCGCAAGCTGCACCTGACCCAGCCCGCCATCAGCCACGCCCTGGCGCGCCTGCGCGAGATGTTCGGGGACCAGTTGTTCGAGCGGCAGGGCCAGGCCATGGCGCCGACGCCGCTGGCGCGCGGCATCATCGAGCCGGTGCGCCGCTCGCTGCGCAGCCTGGAGATCACCCTCAACCAGGTCAGCCAGTTCGACCCCGCCACCAGCCGCCACAAGTTCACCATCGGCGTGCGCGACGTGCTGGAAGCCACCCTGCTGCCGGCCCTGATGGCCCGCGTCGAGAAGCAGGCGCCGCACATCGAGATCGCCGCCGTGCGCGCCGACCGCCGCGAGCTGGAATCCGAGCTGGCCATGGGCAGCCTGGACGCCGCCATCGACGTGCTGCTGCTGCCCCTGTCCGAGAACATCCGCCACACCCCCATCGCCATGGACCCGCTGGTAGTGGTGGCGCGCAAGAATCACCCAAAGATCAAAAAGAAGCTGGACCTGGAGACCTACCTCGCCCAGGAGCACATCCTCGCCAGCTCGCGCCGCTCGGGCCCCGGCCTGGAAGACATGGAGCTGGCCCGCCAGGGCCACCAGCGGAGCGTCCGCCTGCGCTGCCAGCACTACTTCGCCGCCTGCAGCGTGGTCAGCCAGACCGACCTGCTGCTGACCATGCCGGAAACCTACGCGCGGATCGCCAGCAGGCAGTTCGACAACCAGATCCTGCCGTTCCCGCTGGCGTTGCCGGCGATGGACGCGCACCTGTACTGGCATGCGAACGTGGAGGAGGAGCCGGCCAATCGCTGGCTGCGCGAGCGCATCCGGGAGGTCTTTGCCGCGTAGGGCGGCCCGCGGCCGTCGGTCTTCCGCCATCTCCGCCGGCGGATTGGCGGGAATCCAGCTTCACTCCCCCGCTTGCTGGGAGGGCAGCGCCACTAATTCCGAAGTGCGCCTTCAAAGCTGCGCGCGAACGTATACACGTCCCCCGGCCACCGCGCCGAAACATAATTACCGTCCCTGACCACCCAGGCCGGCTTGCTGTTGCTGGCACTGTCCCGAACCATGCCGCCGGTCTTGGCGAACTGATCCGGCGCATCCGCCGGCACGTCGAGAAAATCCTCAGCCTTCGCCAGCGCCCGCGTCACCTCGGCCTGCACGCTCATATACCCCGCGGGCTGTCCCCTGGTCTCGCCGTAGGTGCGGTAGTAGTCCGGATCCCAGAAGCGGGCGAGGAAGCGCGACAGCATCCACGCCGACTTCTCCAGCTTCCACGTCAGCGCGGTGGTCTTGCGGCCATGCAGCACGGACTTGCCGGTTTTCCTGCTGATGCTGCGCGCGGCCAGCAGCACGCCGTGGCAGATGGCGCCCACCGGCTTGCCGCTGTCGAAGAAGTCGGCGACGAAGCCCTGCAGCACCGGGCTCTCCAGGTACTCGCGCATGCGCTTGGCATGGCCGCCGGGCAGCACCAGGCCATCCCAGTCTTCCGCGTTCAGGGCGTCCCAGCGCTGCGGGGCGAGGAAGAGGGGGTCCTGCTCCATTTCGCGGTAGGCGCGGCGGGCGCCGGCCTGGGCCCGCAGCATCAGGCCGATCAGGCGGATCTTCTTCAGCAGCGGGACGAAGCCCCAGGGGTCCAGACCCTCGCCGCTGAGCATGATCGGGTCGGCGTGGCCCCGGCGGCCGTCCGGCGTGGCGAAGTGCAGTTCATGGCCGCCGTCCTTGAGCACTTTCCAGGTCACCGCCACTTCGGTGGGGTCGAAGTCGTGGCTGGGAATGGGGATCAGGATTTTTTTCATGGCGGAGGGATTGTAGGCCCTCCGCCCGCGGCGATCTGTCGCCTGGACGACAGTGGCGCGCGGAAGGGACTCGCTGCCGGTGCAGCGCGGCGGCCCGGCGCTGCCGGGCTGCGCACATCGTGAGGGCGCTGCTGGGCGCGAGCCCTAGATGACGTGGGCGAAGACCACCCCGCACACGATTCCAATCGCGAAAGCGCTCATGGCCCATTTATAGCGTGGCTTGATGCGCTCGCGGCCAAGGGTGTGATCGTAATAGCGAATTGCCATATCCAATCCTGAGCGCCAGGCTCCGGGCGTTGCGCAACGTCCTTGTTGCGACTCGATTCTACCCCGAGCGGAGCCTGAGGCGCAGGGGGAACGCCTCGGTACGGCGGCCGGCCGACGGGCAGCGGCGGAGCTGGCGTTTCGCAGATCGCACGACTCGGCGCGCCTGGTCTTCATTTTGCCGCCGCGCTACGTGGTACCGCCGCGTCCTGTCGCCCGCGCACGACAGCATCCGCCCGACCGGTGGGCTTGACGCCCGTGCCGGTTCAGCACTCAAATTGGGCGCAGAGGGCAGGGGAGCTCAAGGATGAGCCGGCAGGGGCGGGACGCTTCGGCGTTCCTTTTCAGCATTTTCCATGCAATGCACACGGTTTCTGTGCCGCGCCGTGCTGCCCGCCCTCGCCAGGCCCGCGCCGCTGCGGCTGGCCACGCGCCGCCGCGCTGCGCGCCGCGGCCTGCTCCGACCTTTCCGCGCTGCTCCGTCCGTATCCGGTTTCCCACGCCGCCGGCGTCTTCGGCCGGCCTGCGCCGCATGTCACGAATCAGCAATCTGGCACCTGCCAGTCGACGAGGAGAAGGAAAGCCATGTTCAACAAGGGACTCAGGAGTTTCACCGCCCCGGTAGCCGGTCTAGGCCTGGCGCTGCTGGCGCTGCCGTCCGCGGCCCAGGCCGCGTGGCACGGCACGGCCTCGCACGCCGCCGCATTGCAGAACGCCACGCTGCTCGGCGCGCTGCCGGATACCGCGACCATGCGCATTGCAGTAAGCCTGAAGCTGCAGAACCGCGACGCGCTGGAAGCCCTGGTGCAGAACCAGCACACCCTGCTCAGCCGCGATTACGGCCGCATCCTGTCGGCCGAAGAGTTCGCCGCCGGCTATGCGCCCAGCGAGCGCCAGGTGCAGGCGGTGACCGATTATCTGCGCCGCGCCGGCTTCAGCAACATCCAGGTCGCCGCGAATCGCCTGCTGGTGACGGCGGAGGGCCGCCGCTCCCTGGTGGAGAGCGCGTTCAACACCAGCATCCGCCAGTTCAAGCTCGACAACCGCACCGTGTTCGCCAACACCCGCGACGTGCAGGTGCCGGACGAGCTGGCCGACGTGGTGCTGGCCGTCACCGGCCTGCAGAACGCCAACGTGGCGCACCCGCTGTACCAGCGCGCCGACAGCGTCACCAGGGCCGGCGCCAACGCCGTGCCGCTGGCCGGCACCGCCACCGGCCACGTGCCGGTGCAATTCCCGGCGATCTACGACGTCGGCGGCACGCCTACCGGCTCGCTCACCGAGATCGGCATCATCACCGACGGCAACCTGACCCAGACCGTCACCGATCTGCGCGCCTACGAGAGCCAGAACGGCCTGCCGCAGGTCGCGCTGGACTTCGTGCCCGCGGAAGTGAACGGCACCGACACCAGCGGCACCATCGAGTGGGATCTGGACAGCCAGACTTCCACCTCCATGGCCGGCAACGTCGCGGTGCTGCACTTCTTCAACGCCGCCTCTCTCAACGATTCCGACCTCGAAGTGGCCTACAACAACGCGGTGATGCACCCGAACGTCAAGGCCATCAACATCTCGCTCGGCATCTGCGAGAGCTCGGAGCAGAGCAGCGGCGCCCTCGGCACGACGGAGCAGATCTTCCTGGCCGGGTCCTCGCAGGGCCAGACCTTCTTCGCCTCGTCCGGCGACGGCGGCGCCTACACCGGCTGCTCCGGCCAGCAGGGCGTCAACACCGCGGTGAGCTACCCGGCCAGCTCGCGCAATGTCGTGGCGGTGGGCGGCACCACGCTCAACACCAACAGCGACGGCAGCTACGCCGGCGAGACCACCTGGGCCGGCGGCGGCGGCGGCGTCAGCACGGTGGTGCAGGCGCAGCCCTACCAGAAGGCCGTGACCGGCTCCAGCGCGCGCACCGTGCCGGACGTGGCGATGGATGCGGACCCCAACTCGGGCGCGGTGATCATCAACAGCGGCAGCTCCACCCAGGTCGGCGGCACCAGCCTGGCGGCGCCGCTGGCCACCGGCGTCTGGGCGCGCGTGCAGAGCGCGCACAACAACACGCTCGGCTTCGCCGCCCCGTTGATCTATGCCGCCGCGGCGTCCAGGCCGGCCTCGTTCCATGACGTGACGTCCGGCTGCAACAGCGGCAGCAACGCCCTGCTGAGCCTGCTCAGCAGCCTGCTCGGCCAGAAGGACTACTGCGCCAAGGCCGGCTTCGACAACACCACCGGCTGGGGCAGCTTCGACATCAGCCAGTTCAACAGCGCCCAGTAATCGCGGCGCCGGCCCCGCGGGCGCAACGCCCGCGGGGCTTTTTCATGCCCCGCATTTAGTCCGAATGGACTGTGCCGCCGGGGGAACTCCTGGCCCACAATCGGTCAACATCAAAGCACGAGGAGAACCGGCCATGGCCACCGTCGCCGACCTGGAAAAGCGCCTGCAGGCGCTGGAGGACATCCATGCCATCCAGGAGCTGAAGGCCCGCTACCTGCGCGCCTGCGACCGCAAGCAGCCCGACACCATGCGCGACTGCTTCATCGAAAAGGGCGCGGTGATCGAGGCCGACGGCTTCCCCTCCTTCAACGACCGCGACGGCTGGGTGGCGGTGTTCACCGATCTGGCGGTGAAGAACCCGAACGTGATGGACATGCACCACGGCCAGAACCCGCAGATCACCCTAACCGGACCGGACAGCGCCACCGGCGTATGGGACCTGAACTTCTGCCAGATCAACGTGAAGGAACGCACCGTGGTCAACCTGGCCGGCGAGTACCGCGACGAGTACGTGCGCCAGAACGGCCGCTGGTGGATCAGCGCCCAGCGCTTCCGCCAGACCTCGTTCCAGATGCGCCTGGTGGGCGAGGACGGGCAGGAGAAGGTGATGGCGCTGGGCAAGCCGCCCTCGACGGGGTTCATCGAGAACGCCTGATATTTTGCTTGTCATCTCCGCGAAGGCGGGGATCCAGTTGTCCTGGGCCAGCGCGTAAAAACCGGACTCCCGCCCTCGCGGGAGTGACGAATCGTGAGAGGAGAGCGCGATGCCCGATTCCGACCTTTCGCAACTTGTCGCCCGCATCGACCGCCTCGAGTCCACCGACCAGATCCGCCAGCTCGCGGCGAAGTATGCGCTGGCGCTGGACATGCGCGACGCCGACGCCTGGGTCGGGCTGTTTCCGGCGGACATCCAGGTCGGCAACGGCGAGAGCGGCCGCGCCGCGCTGCGGCGCTGGTTCGACCAGACCATGCGCGGGCAGTTCACCGGCACCGCGCACCACATCGGCGGCACATCATCGAGTTCCTCGACCCGGACCATGCGCAAGGCGTGGTCTATTCCAAGAACGAACACGAGGCCGGCAGCGAGTGGGTCATCATGCAGATGATGTACTTCGACCGCTACGAGCGCCGCGACGGCCGCTGGTACTTCCGCCGCCGCCTGCCGCTGTACTGGTACGCCACCGACCTGAACAAGCCGCCGCTGGGCGACAACAAGATGCGCTGGCCCGGCCGCGAGCCCTACGAGGGCGGCTTCCACCAGCTGTTCCCGTCGTGGCGCGAGTTCTGGGACAAGGGACCGCAGCCGGATGCGCCGGTGGCGGAGCCGGCGCCGCTGGATCGGTTTATCGAGACGATGCGTAGAGGGGCGAAGGCGCCAGCGGTAAAAGTGCGCTAGTGACCACGTCGTCGCGCGGAGGCGGGGACCCAGCTCTTCCTTCAGATTGCGCGCCGCTTGAAGGCGCCCAAACCGGATTCCCGCCGGCGCGGGAATGACGGGTCGGAAGGGGGCGGTCCCGCTCAGCTGGTATATGCGTCAATCAACGCCCGGGCCGCCTTGCCCGCGTTGTGCGCCGGGCCGTGCTGGCACTGGAAGGTGAGGCGGGTCAGGTAGCTGCCTTCCCACAGCAGCATCAGCGAATCGCCCAGTACCTCGGGCTCGCGGGCGTTCAGCTCGCGCGCCAGCTTGCGGAAGCGGCGGCGCATCTCGGCCTTGTACTGCTCGACCACCGCCCGGGCGGGGTGCTCCGGTTCGGTGATCTCCACCGCGGCGTTGGCCAGGGCGCAGCCGCGCGAGTCCATCTTGCAGGTCTCCTTGACGTGCGCGTCGAACAGCACCTCGACCTGCTTGCGCGGGTTGCCCTCGTGGGCCTTCATGATCTCGTCCCACCAGTCCCAGCCCTCGCGCTCCTCGCTGCGCAGGTATTCGGCCACCAGCTCGTCCTTGGAGGCGAAGCTGCGGTAGAAGCTCATCTTGTTCGTGCCAGCCTCGCTGGCGATGGTATCGACGCCCACGGCGCGGATGCCGTGGCGGTAGAACAGCTCGCACGCCGTCTCGAAGATCCGGTCGCGCACGCGCGGCTTCGGATGCTCGGCAATAACTTCTTTCTCTACAACGGCTTGGCTGACCTTGGATGCATTCATACCGCTCTCCTGCTTGACATGTTACTGACCGGTCACTAACTTACGCCGCACCAGATGTGACTTACCGGTAACACACGGCGCGTAGCATCGGAGTGTTATGGCGATATGTCAAGTCGGTGCAAAACACCGGTCCGACATGGAGCACGGCAAGTCCCGACGCCTCCGGTTCCCCCAGCCGTAGGCGCCTTTTCCAGGGAATAGTCGGGAGTTCGAAGATGTCGTTCAACCAGCCCAAGAAGTCCGCCCCAAAGATTGTTGTACCGAAGAAGTTTTCCACCTCGCTGCTGCTGGCCCTGCCGGCCGCCACGGTGTTCGCCCTGGTCTTCGGCCTGGGCCGTTCCGAGGCCAAGCCGGCCCCGGCCGCCCCGGCGCTGCCGGAGGTGACCGTGGCCGAGGTGATCCACAAGCCCCTGCACGAGTGGCAGGAATTCAGCGGCCGCCTGCAGGCGGTGAACACGGTGGAAGTGCGGCCGCGCGTCAGCGGCTACATCGACAAGGTCGCCTTCCCCGAAGGCGCCCGCGTCAAGAAAGGGCAGCTGCTGTTCCAGATCGATCCGCGCCCGTTCCAGGCCGAGGTTGACCGGCTCAACTCCGAGCGGCTCCGCGCCCTCTCCGACCTGCAGCTGGCCAAGGCCAACCACGCCCGCGCCGAGCGGCTGATCGCGGCCAACGCCATTTCGCGCGAGGAGTACGACCGGCTGTCCGCCGCGGAGACCTCGGCGCAGGGCGCGCTGGGCTCGGTCAGCGGCTCGCTGGCCGCGGCCAAGCTGAACCTGGAGTTCACCGAGGTGCGCGCGCCGATCGACGGCCACGTGTCGCGGGCGCTGATCACCGCCGGCAACCTGGTGACCAGCAGCAGCCTGCTGACCACGGTGGTGTCGGACGACCCGGTCTACGCCTACTTCGACGCCGACGAGCAGACCTACCTGCGCTACCGCAAGCTCGACGCCGGCGCGCCGGGCCAGGAGCAGGCGAGCAAGAGCGCCGACGCCACCAGCGGCGTGTTCATGGGCCTGGTCGACGAGCAGGGCTACCCGCACCAGGGCGAGCTGAACTTCGTCGACAACCAGGTCGACCCGACCACCGGCACGATCCGCGCCCGCGCGGTGTTCCCCAACCCGGACGGCCGCTACACGCCGGGCCTGTTCGCCCGCATCCGCCTGGTCGGCGGCGATGACGCCGACACCGTGCTGATCGAGGACCGCGCCGTCGGCACCGACCTGGGCAAGAAGTTCGTGCTGGTGCTCAAGCCGGACAACAGCCTGGAGTCGCGCTTCGTCGAGCTGGGGCCGGACATCGACGGCCTGCGGGTGGTGAAGCAGGGCCTGCACGACGGCGAGGTGATCGTCGTCAACGGCCTGCAGCACGTGCATCCGGGCCAGACGGTGGCGCCGACCCGGGTGGCGATGAACCAGGACAACGACGGCCTGCGCCAGGTTGCCGCAGTGCCGGCGCCGACCAGCGTCGCCCGCGAGGGCGCGACCAGCGGCAAGGGCCATTCGCAGCCGTAAGGCGTGTCAACCCTTCTCCGTGTGGGAGAAGGGCAGGGGCTGAGGGTGAGGGGCGCACGTTCATCGGGCGCCACCGCCTGAGGATGGAGCACCCCTCACCCCGACCCCTCTCCCGGTGGGAGAGGGTAGCGAGCAGGAAAGGACAATAGTCATGAAACTCTCCCAATTCTTCATCAGCCGGCCGATCTTCGCCGGCGTGCTGTCGGCGCTGATCTTCCTGGCGGGCCTGCTGGCGCTGCCGTCGCTGCCGATCAGCGAATACCCGGAAGTGGTGCCGCCGACGGTGGTGGTGAAAGCCAGCTTCCCCGGCGCCAATCCCAAGGTGATCGCCGAGACGGTGGCCAGCCCGCTGGAGCAGTCGATCAACGGCGTCGAGGGCATGCTGTACCAGTTCTCGCAGGCCACCGCCGACGGCGTGATGACCCTGACCATCACCTTCTCGCTCAACACCGACATCGACAAGGCGCAGCAGCAGGTGCAGAACCGCGTGTCGCAGGCCCTGCCCAAGCTGCCGGAAGAGGTGCAGCGCCTGGGCGTGACCACCAACAAGGCCTCGCCGGACCTGACCCTGGTGGTGCACCTGCTGTCGCCGGACAACCGCTACGACACCCTGTACCTGGCCAACTACGCGCAGCTGCGGGTCAAGGACGAGCTGGCGCGCCTCGACGGCGTCGGCGACGTGCAGATCTTCGGCGCCGGCAACTACTCGATGCGCGTCTGGCTCGACCCGGACAAGGTGGCGAGCCGCGGCATGACCGCCACCGACGTGGTCAAGGCGATCCGCGAGCAGAACGTGCAGGTCGCCGCCGGCCAGCTCGGCGCGCCGCCTTCGCCCGGCGCCACCTCGTTCCAGGTGGCGATCAACACCAAGGGCCGCCTCACCACCGAGGACGACTTCCGCAACATCATCATCAAGACCGGCGAATACGGCCAGGTCACGCGCCTGAAGGACGTGGCGCGGGTCGAGCTGGGCGCCGACACCTACGCCCTGCGCGCGCTGCTCGACAACAAGCCCGCGGCCGCCATCCCGGTGTTCCAGCGCCCGGGCAGCAATGCCATCGACATCTCCAACCGCGTCCGCGCCAAGATGGAGGAGCTGAAGAAGGACTTCCCGCAGGGCATGGACTACCACATCGTCTATGACCCGACCATCTTCGTGCGCGGCTCGATCCACGCCGTGGTCCACACGCTGCTGGAGGCGATCCTGCTGGTGGTGATCGTGGTGATCGTGTTCCTGCAGACCTGGCGCGCCTCGATCATCCCGCTGATCGCGGTGCCGGTGTCGCTGGTCGGCACCTTCGCCGTGATGCACCTGTTTGGCTTCTCCCTCAACGCCCTGTCGCTGTTCGGCCTGGTGCTGGCGATCGGCATCGTGGTCGACGACGCCATCGTCGTGGTGGAGAACGTTGAGCGTAACATCGAAAACGGCCTCAAGCCGGTCGAGGCGACCAGGCAGGCGATGAAGGAGGTCACCGGCCCGATCATCGCCACCGCCATGGTGCTGTGCGCGGTGTTCGTGCCCACCGCCTTCATCAGCGGCCTGACCGGCCAGTTCTACAAGCAGTTCGCGCTGACCATCGCCATCAGCACGGTGATCTCGGCGTTCAACTCGCTGACCCTGTCGCCGGCGCTGTCGGCCCTGTTGCTGAAGGAGCACGGCGCGGCGCCGGACCGCCTGACGCGGATCATCAACGGCGCCCTCGGCTGGTTCTTCCGCCCGTTCAACCGCTTCTTCCAGCGCGCCTCGCACGGCTACGTCCGCAGCGTCGGCCGGGTGCTGCGCGCCGGCGGCATCGCGCTGTTCGTCTATGCCGGCCTGATCGCGGCCACCGGCTGGGGCTTCCAGCGCACGCCGACCGGCTTCGTGCCGCCGCAGGACAAGCAGTACCTGGTGGCCTTCGCCCAGCTGCCGGACGCCGCGACCCTGGACCGCACCGAGGACGTGATCCGCCGCATGAGCGACATCGCCCTGCAGCAGCCGGGCACGGAAAGCGCCGTGGCCTTCCCGGGGCTGAACATCAACGGCTTCACCAACAGCCCCAACTCCGGCATCGTCTTCGTCACGCTCAAGCCGTTCGAGGAGCGCACGACCCGGCAGCTGTCCGCCGGCGCCATCGCCGGGGCGTTGAACGGCAAGTTCTCCAAGATCCAGGACGCCTTCATCGCGGTGTTCCCGCCGCCCCCGGTGATGGGCCTGGGCACCATCGGCGGCTTCCGCATGCAGATCGAAGACCGCGGCGGCCTGGGCTTCGAGGAGCTGTACAAGCAGACCCAGAACCTGATCGCCAAGGGCAACGCCGATCCGGCGCTGCACGGCCTGTTCTCCAGCTACCAGGTGAACGTGCCGCAGGTGGACGCCGACGTCGATCGCGAGAAGGCCAAGTCGCAGGGCGTGGCGCTGCAGGACCTGTTCGACACCATGCAGATCTACCTCGGCTCGCTCTATGTCAACGACTTCAACCTGTTCGGCCGCACCTACCAGGTCAACGCCCAGGCCGAGCCGCGCTTCCGCCTGCAGGCCGAGGACATCGCGCGCCTGAAGACGCGCAACGCCGCCGGCGACATGATCCCGCTGGGCTCGTTCGTCACGGTGAAGCAGTCCTCCGGTCCCGACCGGGTCATGCACTACAACAGCTATCCGACGGCCGAGATCAACGGCGGCCCGGCGCCGGGCTACAGCACCGGCCAGGCGCAGGCGGCGATCGAGCGCCTGGCCCGGCAGGAGCTGCCGAACGGCATGTCGTTCGAGTGGACCGAGCTGACCTACCAGCAGATCCTGGCCGGCAACACCGCCATCCTGATCTTCCCGCTGGTGGTGCTGCTGGTGTTCCTGGTGCTGGCGGCGCAGTACGAGAGCCTGGGCCTGCCGCTGGCGGTGATCCTGATCATGCCGATGGTGCTGTTCTCGGCCATCACTGGCGTGCAGCTCTCCGGCGGCGACAACAACATCTTCACCCAGATCGGCCTGATCGTGCTGGTCGGCCTGGCCAGCAAGAACGCGATCCTGATCGTGGAGTTCGCCAAGGACCGCGAGGCGCACGGCGAGAAGCCGCTGCGCGCGGTGCTCGACGCCGCCAAGCTGCGGCTGCGGCCGATCCTGATGACCTCGCTCGCCTTCATCATGGGCGTGGTGCCGCTGGTCACCTCCACCGGCGCCGGCGCCGAGATGCGCCACGCCATGGGCGTGGCGGTGTTCTCCGGCATGCTCGGCGTCACGTTCTTCGGCCTGCTGCTGACGCCGCTGTTCTACCTGCTGATCCGCAAGTACCTGCGCGGCCGCAAGGCCCGCACCGCGACGGCGCCGGCCGGCGAGCCGGCGCAGGTCGCCCATTCACACTGATCCGCTCCAACCGATAGTGGAACACCCACAGGAGATTGCAATGAACGAAAAAATCGCCCTCATCACCGGCGGCAACAAGGGCATCGGCTTCGAGACCGCGCGCCAGCTGGCGCGCACCGGCGCCCACGTCATCATCGGCGCCCGCGACCGCAAGAAAGGCGTGGAGGCCTCGCTCAAGCTGCAGGGCGAAGGTCTCAGCGTCGAGGCCCTGGGTCTGGACGTGACCAGCCTGGGCAGCATCGCTGAGGCCGCGCGCGAGGTCGAGCGCAAGCACGGCCGGCTCGACATCCTGGTCAACAACGCCGGCGTGATGCTCGACGACTACGGCAAGAAGCCGTCGGAGCAGACGCTGGAAGTGTGGCGCCAGACGTTCGAGACCAACGTGCTCGGCCTGGTTGCGGTGACCCAGGCCTTCCTGCCGCTACTGAAGAAGTCCGCGGCCGGCCGCATCGTCAACCTGTCCAGCATCCTCGGCTCCAATACCCTGCACGCCGACCCGTCCTCGCCGATCTACGACTTCAAGGTGCCGGCCTATAACGTGTCCAAGGCCGCGGTGAACGCCTGGACGGTGCAGCTGGCGCACGAGCTGAAGGGCACGCGGATCAAGGTCAATGCCGCGCATCCCGGCCACGTCAAGACCGACATGGGCGGCGAGAGCGCGCCGATGGAGATCGTCGACGGCGCCAAGACCAGCGTGCAGCTGTCGCTGATCGGGGACAACGGCCCCAACGGCGCCTTCGTGCACCTGGGCGAGCCGCTGCCCTGGTAGGCGAATCACAGAGAGCGCAGAGGAAAATGATCATGTCGAAGCAAAGCCCGTTGTTCCGTCCCCTCCAGGTCGGCGCCCTGCAGCTGCCGAACCGCGTCGTCATGTCGCCGCTGACCCGCAGCCGGGCCGAGGCCGGCCACGTGCCGGGCGACCTGATGGTCGAATATTACGTGCAGCGTGCCGGGGCCGGCCTGATCATCACCGAGTGCACCATGATCGCGGTGGACGGCAGCGCCTTCGTCGCCGAGCCCGGCATCTACTCGGTCGAGCAGATCGCCGGCTGGCGCAAGGTGACGGACGCGGTGCACGCGGCCGGCGGCCGCATCGCGCTGCAGATCTGGCACGCCGGCCGCGCGGCGCATCCGCTGAACAACGCCGGCGCCACGCCGATCTCCTCCACCGACCGCGCCATCGCCGGTTCCAAGGCGAGTACGGCGCAGGGCGCGCGCGACTACGTGGCGCCGCGGCGGCTGGACGACGCCGAACTGGCCGGCGTCGTCGAGCTGTTTCGCGCCGGCGCGGAGAACGCGCTGGACGCGGGCTTCGACGCCATCGAAATCCACGGCGCGCACGGCTACCTGCTCGACCAGTTCCTGCGCGACGGCGCCAACGACCGCTCCGGCCCCTATGGCGGCTCGCTGGAGAACCGCGCGCGGTTGCTGCTGGAGGTGGTGGACGCGGTGGCCGGCGTGTTCGGCGCCGACCGCACCGGGCTGCGCATTTCGCCGCTGGTGCCGTTCAACGACATGAGCGACTCCGATCCGGCGGCGCTGGTGCGTTACGTGGCGGAGCAGATCGAGCGGCGCCGGCTGGCGTTCCTCGACCTGCGCCACGACCAGCATGACCGGCCGCAGGAGCAGGAGCTGGCGCGCATCGCGCGCCGGCACTACAGCGGCGTGCTGATGCGCAACGGCGGCTTCGACCGCGCCGCCGGCGAGGCGGCGGTCGAAGCCGGCAGCGCCGACGCGATCATCTACGGCAAGCCGTTCATTTCCAACCCGGACCTGGTGGAGCGCTTCCGTCGCGGCGTCGCGCTGGCTCCGGTCGATTTCAACACGCTGTACACGCCCGGTCCGCGCGGCTACACCGACTATCCCGCGCTGGAACGCGCCGACCCGGCCCACGCGACGTTCGCGGTATGAGGTGAAGGAGTGGTGCAAATGAACAACAAGATCCTGGTCACGGCCCTGGCGCTGCTGCTTAGTGCCTGCGCCGTGGGGCCCGATTACAAGGCGCCGGACACGGCGCCGGCGGTCATCGCCAATGCGCAGTCGCCGGAGTTCAGCGCGCAGAATCCGGAGGCGGCCTGGTGGCAGCAGTTCGACGACGCCGAGCTGGACCGCCTGGTCAGGCGCGCGCTGGACGCCAACCTCGACCTGCGCATCGCCGTCGACCGCGTGCGCGCGGCGCGCGCGGTGTTCGTCGAGAACAGCTACGACTTCGGCCCGCACGTGCCGCTGGAGGCCGCGTATTCGCACAGCAAGGAGCAGCAGCCGGGCTTCGGCAGCGCGCGCGTCGACGCCGAGAGCTACAGCCTGGGCTTCGACGCGACCTGGGAGATCGACCTGTTCGGCCACGTGCGCCGCTCGGTCGAGGCGGCCCGCGCCGATCTCGGCGCGCAGCAGGCCAGCCTGCGCGACGCCCAGGTGACGGTGGCGGCCGAGGTGGCGCGCAACTACTTCGAGCTGCGTGGCACGCAGAAGCGGCTCGACGTGGCGCGCCGCAACCTGGCCAGCGAGGACCAGACGCAGCAGCTGACCCAGGTGCGCTACGAGGCCGGCCGCGTCACCGAGCTGGACGTGCAGCGCAGCAAGGCGCGCCTCAAGGCGACCGAGGCCAGCATCCCGCCGCTGGAAGCGGCGGAGAAGCAGTCGGCCTATCGCCTGGCGGTGTTGCTGGGCCAGCGCCCCGGCGCGCTCGACGCCGAGCTCAAGGCGGCCCAGGTGCCGACCTACGCCAAGGCGCTGCCGGTGGGCGACACCGCCGGCCTGCTGCGCCGGCGCCCGGACGTGCGCGCCGCCGAGCGCCAGCTCGCCGCCGCCACCGCCCGCGTCGGCGTGGCGACCTCGGACCTGTTCCCGCGGGTCAACGTGACCGGCTTCGTCGGCTTCCTGTCCGGCGACGTCGGGCGCCTGTTCAACGCCAGCGCCGGCAGCGACGCCCGCGCCTGGTCGGTGACGCCCTCGGTCAGCTGGGCCGCGTTCGACTTCGGCACGGTCAAGGCGCGCCTGCGCGCCGCCAAGGCGCAGAACGACGAGCTGGCCGCCAACTACGAGAAGGTGGTGCTGGCCGCGCTGGAGGATACCGAGAACAGCTTCGTCGCCTACGGCAAGCAGCAGGCGCAGCTGAAGAGCCTGAGCGAGCAGGCCGAGGCTTCGCGCCGCGCCGCCGAGCTGGCCGAGATCCAGTACCGCGAGGGCGTGGCCGATTTCCTGACCCTGCTCGACGCGCAGCGCACCCAGCTGGAGGCGGAGGACGCCGTGGCCCAGGCGCAGACCGCGGTCAACGTCGACGTGGTGGCGATCTACAAGGCCCTCGGCGGCGTCGGCCAGCCGGAAGACGCGCAACAGGTGGCGGCTGTCCGCTAGTCCCGGCGGCGGGCGGCGGCGAGGCGCGGGCGGAGCAATCCGTCCGCGCCTTGCTTTTGCGCGGACCTGAAAGCTGGCGGCACGTACTTTGCCGCTACAATCGGGCACCGCCCGCCGTTCATAGAGGGACCTATGTGGACCTTGCCTCCAGGCCGATTGCGCCTGCTCTCCGTTTGCCTGCTTGCCGCCGCCTTCCATCCCGCGATGTCGCAGGCCCAGGGCGCCGACCCGGCGCGCGCCGCCGCCGCCGGCCGGACTGCGCAGCAGGCGCCGGCCTGCAAGGCGCTGGGTGATTTCTACTGGGAGATCGGCGACGCGCGCGGCGTGCTCGGCAGCGGCCAGGTCGGCTCGTCCTACAGTCCCGACAAGAGCATCAAGATCGCTTCCGCCTCGAAGTGGGTGTTCGGCGCCTACTTCCTGGAGAAGATCGGCCGCAACACCCAGCCCACGGCGCAGCAGGTGGCGGAGCTGGAGATGAAATCCGGCCGCACCGGCTTCAATCCGTTCAAGTGCGCCTTCACGCGCAAGGTCGAAGGCTGCGCCGCCGCCGGCGACAACGGCGTGGTCAAGCCGCAGGACGTCGGCAGGTTCTCCTACGGCGGCGGCCACAGCCAGCAGCTGGCGCTGGAACTGGGCCTGGGCGGGCTGGGCAACGAGGAGCTGACGCGCGAGGTGATGGGCCGGCTCGGCCTCGGCGGCCTGAGCTATGTCCATCCGCAGCTCGCCGGCGGCCTGGAGGGCCCGCCCTCGGCCTATGCCGCGTTCCTGCGCAAGATCGTCTCCGGCCAGCTGCGGATGAAGGAGTTCCTCGGCTACGCGCCGGTGTGCACCCTGCCGGGCGCCTGTCCCGGGGCGGTCTACAGCCCGGCCAAGGCCGCCTGGCACTACAGCCTCGACCACTGGATCGAGGACGCCCCAGGCGACGACGGCGCCTTCAGCAGCCCCGGCGCCTTCGGCTTCTATCCCTGGATCGCAGCGGACAAGGCGACCTACGGCCTGCTGGCGCGCGAGAAGATGTCGGGCAGCGCCTATGTCGAGAGCGTCGACTGCGGTACCAGGATCCGCAAGGCCTGGTTCTCGAAGGCGGCGGTATTGCAGTAGTGCGCCGCACTCCCATCCCGTGCGGGCGGAACGGGAGCGCGCAAGCCAGGGTGGCAGCTCGACCGGCCAGCCGCGTGCGTCCTCTTTCCGAACCCCCTCCCCGCAAGGGGAGGGAGATTCTTGTTTACTTCCCGTAACGCCGCGCCAGCAGGCTCGGCAGCAGCACCAGCGCGCACAGCAGGGTCATGCTCAGGCCCACCGTGAGCAGCACGCCCATGCTGACGATGCCGGGATGCCGGGCCAGCATCAGGTCGCCGAAATTGGCGGTGGTGATCAGCGCGCCGAACAGCACCGCGCGCGCCGTGCCGGTCTGCAGGATGTTGACGCGCGCCGAGGCGGCGAGGCGGCCGCGCTGCGCCAGGTAGACGCCGTAGTCCACGCCCACGCCCAGGATCAGCGGCAGGGCGATGACGTTGGCGAAGTTGAACGGCACCTTGAACAGCACCGAGCCGGCCACCGTCAGCAGGCCGGCCAGCAGCAGCGGGATCAGCACCAGCAGCATGTCGGCGAAGCTGCGCAGCAGCACCACCAGCAGGATGGTGATGGCGATGAAGGAGTAGAGGAAGGCCTGCTTGAAGGCGCCGACCACGGCATGGCCGGACTCGATGTAGCCGATGGCGCCGCCGGTGGCCTCGGGGGCCACGCTGCGGACCTGGGCGACGAAGCGCTCCATCGGCTCGGGGCCGTCCAGCACGTCCTTCGGCCAGATCTCGACGCGGTACCAGGTCTGGCCATGCTCGTCCTTGCCGACCCAGCGGCGGGTGATCTGCGGCGGCAGCTCCTGCGCCGTCACCGGCGCCGCCTGCAGCGCGTCGCGCAGGCCGCCGATCTGCGCCGGCAGCGCCGACAGCAGGCTCTGGCGCAGGCGCGCCAGCGCCGCCTCGTGCGCCGCGCTGTCGCCCTGGGTCCAGGCCTGGTCCAGGCGCTGCAGGGCTTCGAGCAGCTTCTTCGCCGCCGGCGCCACCGGCTGGTCCCGGTTGCGCTCGATGTAGGCCGGCAGATCGGCGCCGAACTGGTGGATGGCGGCGTAGTCGTCGGCGCGCGCCGCGACCTTCAGCGCGCTGCCGTCGCCCATCAGGGTCGGGCCCAGGGTCAGGTTGAGGTCGCCGATGATGCCGAGCTTGGCGTCCTGGTCGTCCGGCACCAGGTCGAACAGGCTCATCGCCCGCCGCACCGTCGACAGCCCGCCCAGCTTCTGCGACAGCGCCTGGGCCTGGTCGGCGTCGGCCACCAGCACCGACAGGGTCAGGGTCGGGATGTTGGGGTCCTTGAGCAGGTCGCGGAAGGTGCTGACCGACTCGCTCTGCGGATCGCGCAGGTCGATCGGGTCGTAGTCGAAGTGCGCCTTCGGCGCCAGCGCCAGCGAACCGGCCGCCAGCAGCGCGGCGACGATCCAGATGGCGCGGGCGTGGCTGTAGGGCCATTCCAGCACGCGGCCGAGCATGCCGCTGCCGGCGGCCCTGAGCTTGACCCTGGACGCGTCCGGCGGGAACAGGCTGATCAGGGCCGGCAGCAGGCACAGGCTGACGATGAGGCTGATGAACATGCCGGCGCCGGAGATGATGCCCAGCTCGGCGATGCCGGTGAACGGCGTGGGGATGAAGGCGAAGAAGCCGAGCGAGGTGGTGGCGGCGCAGACCATCATGAAGCCGCCGACGTCGCCGGCGGCGCGCGGCAGCGCCTCCCGCTGCGGCAGGCCCTCGCCCAGCAGCTCGCGGTACTGCATGCACAGGTACAGCGCGTAGTCGATGCCGAGGCCGACGTAGAGCACCGAGAAGGCGAGCGAGATCAGGTTGAGGTGGCCGACCGCGATGGCGGCGAAGCCGGCGGTGAGCAGCAGGCCGTAGAGCAGGGTGATGACGGCGGCCACCACCAGTCGGCCCGAGCGCAGCGCCAGGTACAGCAGCACCATCACCATCAGCAGGCCCACCGCGAACGCCTTGGTGCCGCCGCCGAAGGCCTGCTTCAGCTCTTCGTGCTCCATCGCCTTGGAGCCGGACAGGCGCACCGTCACGCCTTCGGCGGGCTTCAGGTTCAGCTTCGCCACGGTGGCGCGGAACGCGGCGATCGGCGTCTCGGCGGGGAACAGCTGGCTGAAATCCAGCTTGGGCTTGATCTCGATGAAGCGGCGGCTGGCGTCGCCCTGCTGCAGGCCGGTGCCCATCAGGCTCTGCCAGGACAGCGCGCTGAAGCGGCCGGCCACCGCCGCGTCGACGCCGTCGGCGATGCCGCCGAAGGCGGGCGACAGGTCGAAATCGCCGGCGGCCGGATTGGTGGCGGCGCGGTCGAGCAGGGTGAACAGCCCGTGCAGGCTGGGGTCGTGGGTCAGCGCGCCGAGGAAGGGCTGGGCCTGGTTGAGGCCGTCGGCCAGCTTCTGCAGGTCCGGCTTGTCGAGGTAGAGGAAGCCGTTGTGGCGGAAATAGGGGTCGGTTTCCGCGGCATAGACCTCCAGGAACTGGTCGGGCTGCGCCTTCAGCGCCTCCACCAGCCGCCGCTGCGCCTCGTCCGCCACTTCCGGCGAGGCGCCGTCCACCACCGCCACCAGGCCCTCGTCGAGGTCCGGGAACAGCCGGTCCATGCGCCGCTCGGCCTGGCGCCAGGGCAGCTGCGCCGAGAGCATGTTCTCGGGATCGGTATCCACGGTCAGGTGGGTCCAGGCATAGCGGCCCAGGCCCAGGCCCAGCACCAGGGCCAGGCCCAGCACCCACCGGGGATGACGCTGCATCAGCCCGACCCAGCCGCGCAGTGCGCGGGTCAGGGCGGCTCCGGAAGCGGTTTGATTCACTTCAGTTTTCTGCCTTCGCCCGCATCGGGGCATTCAAAAGTTCCCCGGCCGCCCGGTTCAGGGGCCGCTCAGGTGACTCGTGTAAACTTGTCTTTACGACAGCCGTCAAAGCTGTGGGTGCGGCCAGAAGCCGCCGGCCAACTCAGTTCCTTCCGTGTCGGAGACCGCTTTGCGCCTCTTGCGAATTGCTCTATTGTCGCTTGTTTCCGGGCTGTTTTTCACGCCGCCGGCGTTCGCCGCGGGCACCCCCGCGGACGTGGTCAACGCCGTCCACGCGGCCCTGCTCAACAACATGAAGCACGCCAAGGAATACGGCTGCGACGGGCGGGTCAAGCACCTGCAGCCGGTGGTGGACGCCTCGTTCGACGTGCCGCTGATCGCCCAGACCGTGATGCGCCGGCACTGGGGCGAGCTGAGCGAGGCCCAGCGCAACCAGCTGATCGCCGCGTTCCGCGAGACCACCCTGGTGACCTACGCCAGCCAGTTCAACAGCTTCGGCGGCGAGGAGTTCACCACCCAGGACACCGACGCCCTGCCCAACGGCGACCAGCTGGTGCACGCCCGCCTCAAGCCCGGCAGCGGCGACACGGTCGCCTTCGACTACATCCTGCGCGGCAAGGACGGCAACTACCGCATCATCAACGTCGTCGCCGACGGCGTCAGCGACCTGGCGCTGCGCTCGACCCAGTACAGCCGCCTGTTCGAGCAGAAGGGTTTCGACGGCCTGATGGCCTGGCTGACGGACCAGAACAAGAAAATGCGCGCCAATTGCGATTGAGCGCGTGCGGGGGACGGGGCCGCGCGGCGATTGTCAGGCGGCCCCTGCCTGCTCCAGACTAGAGCGGGCTGTTTCTACATAAGAAATTCAAAAGGTGGGGGAGGCATGGCACTTCGCGCCCGGCGGAGCCTGAAGGCTTGGGTGGCGTTCGCAATCGTCCTGGCGGGGGCCGCCGGCGCGGCCTGTGCCGAGGACGCGCCGCAGCAGCAGCTCAAGGAAGTGGTGATCACGGCGCAGAAGATCAGGCAGACCCTCGAACAGGTGCCGGCCTCGGTCACCTCGATCGGCGGCGAGCAGATCCGCAACAGCGGCGTGCGCGATTTCCAGGAGCTGTCGGACTACACCGCCAACACCAATCTCCAGGTCTCCTCCTCCTCGACCCAGTTGCTGGTGCGCGGCTTCGGCACGCTCAACGACGTGCCCGGCCTGGATCCCTCGGTCGGCGTGGTGGTCGACGGCGTGGTCTACACCTATCCCGAATACCTCACCGCGTTCTTCGGCGACCTCGACCGCTACGAGGTGCTGCGCGGCCCGCAGGGCACGCTGTTCGGCAAGAACGTCACCGCCGGCATCCTCAACATCACCACCAATGCGCCGGACCCGGAGGAAATGCTGATCCGGCTCGACACCGACTGGCGCAGCTACGGCAGCCGCGCCTTCCGGCCGGTGGTGAACCTGCCCCTGGGCGGCGGCTTCGCCATCCGCGCCACCGGCAACTTCGAGCACGGCGACCGCGGCGCGCTGTGGAACACCCTGCTCAACCGCGGCGAGCAGAACGCGCAGCAGGATTCCGGCCGCGTCCGCCTGCGCTACGACTCGCATGAAGGCTGGACCATGGACCTGGGCCTGTTCGCCGCCTATCACGAGGAGAACTTCAACAAGCAACAGCTCTTCCTGGCCGGCGACAACATGAAGGCGCTGGCGCGCAGCTACGATCCGCGCTTCGAGACCAACATCGACAGCACCGTGTCGGAGGATGTACCGGCCTTCGAAAGCGCCACCACCCACGGCGGCTACGTGACTTTCGACGGCGACCTCGGCCATCCCGCCGGCATGAAGTCGCTGCACCTGGTCTCCACCACCAGCCTGGCCCAGAATGTGATCGGCGCGCGCGACATCGACGCCGACTTCAGCCCGATCCCGTTCATCCACGATGGCCTGTCGGAACCGGAGCCGGAACGCCAGTTCACGCAGGAGCTGCGCGTCACCGCCACCGCGCCGGACGTGTTCGGCTTCGGCCACGATGCGACTTTCGTCGCCGGCCTTTACTACGACAACTACACCCTGCGCACCTCCGACCTGTTCCAGCTGGAAAACCTGGGGGCGGCCGCCAATTACATCCTGGCCGGGGACTGCGACCAGAACAATGTCCCTGCCTCGGTTTGCGCGCCCCTGCTGACGACGGCGCTGCTGCCCTGCCTGTCCCTGCCCATCGTGGGGCCGCTGCTGCAGACGCTGTGCGGGCAGCACGCCGGCGCGCCCGGCGTGACCGTGGGTGACCTGATCAACCTTCTTGCCCAGCCCCTGGTGGGGCAGCAGGAGGCCATTTCGGGCCTGGCCCTGCGCACCAAGGATTACGCCGCCTTCGGCAACGCCGAGTGGTACTTCGCCAAGGACTGGGCCCTGCTGCTGGGCCTGCGCTACGGCAAGGAGAACCGCCGCGGCGAGCCGCACAGCTTCTCCAGCAGCGCCATCATCAAGGCCATCGCCCAGCAGGAGGACTTCGACGATACCGGCGTCAAGGCCCTGCACCGCACCGAGGTCGATTTCTCGCCCAAGGCCGGCTTCAAGTACCAGCCGAACAAGCACACCGAGGCCTATTTCAACTGGTCCGACGGCTTCAAGAGCGGCGGTTTCAACGGCATCCCGCTCAACCCGCAGCAGATCGAGTTCGGGCCGGAGAAGGCCAGCAGCTTCGAGGCCGGCTACAAGATCAAGGACCGCCTGTGGGGCGGGCCGATCCGCGGCTCGCTGTCGCTGTACCGCACCCATTTCAGCAACCTGCAGGTTTCCACCTTCCAGGGCACCAACGTGGTCATCGTCAATGGCCCCGGAGCGCGCTCGCAGGGCTTCGAGGCCGACCTGCAGTGGCTGCTGCCGGTCCGCGGCATGTCGCTGTACAGCTCGTTCGGCTTCGCCGACGCGCGCTATACCGAGTACTTCAACGGCCTCATCGCCGGCGACAACACCTGCCCCACCCCGGAGCGCAAGCACGCGGCGCCCGGATCGACGCAGAATAATCCGACCTACGCCTGCAACCTCTCCGGCCTGCCGCTGGCCTTCGCCCCGCAGTGGACGGCCGCGATGACGCCGGCCTACACCTTCCTGCACCTGCCGTATTCGATCAGCGTCAGCGCTTCGGTGGACCTGCTCTACCAGGGCGAGCGCTATCTCAATTCCGAGGACAATCCGCGCCAGCTGCAGAAGGCCACCTTCATGGTCAATCCGCACCTGGTGCTGGCCGATGAGGCCACCGCCGCCTGGGGGCTGAGCCTGGGCGTGCAGAACGCGACCAACGAGAACTACAGCGACCAGGTCATCGACCAGCCGCTGGCGGCCGGCAACTTCGCCGCCATCCGGCACGACCGCGGCCGTTTCTACACCGGGGCGTTCTTCATCAACTTCCACTGAGCCGGCGGCAGGCCCTGTTCGTCCGGCAGCCGGCGCGGTACCGGCGGCGCATCGCGCCATCCGGCGCCCGCTACTTCCTGGCCGGCGGCGGCAGCTGGTGGATGCGGGCGGCGACGCCGTCGATGGCCACGGTCAGGGCGCTGCGCATCGCCGCCACCGTGGCCGCCGGGTCCAGCGTGCTCATCGGCGCGTCGGCGGAGAGCTGGCCGTCGGCGCTGGCCGCGCCGGACAGGTGCCAGTTGCCGCGCAGGCGCAGGGTCACCGCGGGGCCGGCGCTGGCGTCCGGCTCGAAGCTCTGCAGGTCGATGTTCAGCACCAGCCCCGGGCTGCGGTCGCCGTGCACGGTGAAGGCCTCGACCGCGTACTCCGGCAGGTCGGCGGCCAGCTGCTGCGCCACCCAGCGCGTCACGCTCTCGCCCGGGCGCTCGGCCCAGATCACGTCGTCGAAGCGCTTCAGCTCGGCGTCCGAGCTGCGGTAGATCACGGCGCGGCGGTCCAGGTATTCCGGCAGCGCCACGGTGCGCACCACCAGCAGCGGCCGCGCCGCCGCGCCGGCCGGCGCCGGCGGCGGCGCCACGTTGTTGCTGAGCAGGAACAGGCGCGGCTGCGGCGCGGCGCAGGCGGCAAGGGCCGGCAGCAGGGCCAGCGCGGCCGCCCGCAGGAGCTTGAGCGTGTGGTTCATTTGCGGGTCACTCCGGTGACGAGGGCCTGCGGGTTGCGGTCGATGGTTTCGGAGAAGCTGCGCAGCGCTTCGGAGGCGACGGCGAGGTTGCGCAGCGCCTCCTCCAGGTCGGCGCGCAGCGGCGCCCCCGGCGCGGTCAGCTCCGAGGTGTGGGCCAGGGTGGCGTCGGCGTCAGTCAGCGCCTTCTGCGCCGTCGCCAGGGTCTGGTTGAGCTGCGGCGACAGCGTCGTCACCGCCGTGTCGACGTGCTCGCTGAGCTTCTGCACCGAGGCGAGGGTGCGCTGGGTGTCGCCCTGCAGCTGGGTCACGGCCCTGGTCAGCGCATCGGTGGTCTGGCGCGCCGAGGCGGCGGTGGCGCCCAGCTCGGTGTTGGCGGTGACGGCCAGCTGCTTCACCGCCAGCATCGTCTCGCGCAGCTCGTCGGTGAGCTGGCGCAGCGGCAGCTGCGACAGCTGGTCGCGGAAGGTGTCGAAGTCCGAGCGCATCGCCGGAATCTCGTTGGCTTCCGGGTCCTCGCTGACGAACACCGCCGGCGTGTCGGGCTGGAAGTCGAGCTCCACGTCGAGCTGGCCGGTGACCAGGCTCTGGATCGCCAGCTGCGCGCGCAGGCCCTTCTCGATGAACTTCTCGAACGGCACGTCGGCCACGCTCAGCTTCTGCCCGCCGAGCATGCGCACCTTGCGCGGGTCCAGGGTGATGTACACCGGGATGCGCGCGGCCAGGTTCTTGGAATCGAACTGCAGCTTGATGTCGGTGACGTGGCCGACCCGCACGCCGCGGAAGTTCACCGGCGCGCCGACCGACAGGCCGGTGACGGCGCCGCTGAAGTAGATCACCGCGTGGCGCTGGCGCACGAACAGCGCGTTGCCGCCGACGGCGATCACCGCCACCGCGGCGAGCAGCAGCGCGCCGACGACGAAGCCGCCGATCAGGGCGGGATTGGCCTTCTTCATGGCTGGGCTCCATCAGCGGCCAGGCGCTTCCCGGACGCCGGCCGGCGAGGAATAGCCGCGCGGAGCTTCTTCCCGCCGCAAGCCTCGGGCTGTCTGTGCTTCATGGGCTGTTCCTCCGCGTCGTGCCGTCCTGGCATGAGTTGCCGTGGGGTTTCATCCTTCGTGCACCACCAGGTCGTGGGTGCCGCCGTCCCGCACCGGCTCGCGCCGCAGGAAGGCCTGTACCGTCGGATGGCTGCTGTGCTCCAGCATGTCCTTGGGCGAGCCGTGGGCGATGGGGCGCTTGCTGGCGGCGTCGAGGAAGATGCCGTTGTCGCCGATGGCGAACAGGCTGGCCAGCTCGTGGCTGACCACCACGATGCTGGCGCCGGTGCCGTCGCGCAGCTGCAGGATCAGGTCGTCGAGGCGGCGCGAGCTGATCGGGTCGAGGCCGGCGGAGGGCTCGTCCAGGAACAGCAGGTCGGGGTCCAGCGCCAGGGCGCGCGCCAGGCCGGCGCGCTTGCGCATGCCGCCGCTGATCTCCGAGGGGTAGAACTCCTCGTAGCCGCGCAGCCCGACCAGGCCGAGCTTGTAGCGCACCAGGGCGCGGATCTCCACCGCGTTGGCCGGGGTATAGAGCTGCAGCGGCAGGGCCACGTTCTCGAACAGGGTCATGGCGCTGAACAGCGCGCCGCCCTGGAACAGCACGCCGAAGCGGCGCCGCACCTGGTCCTGCTGCCCGGGGGTGGCGCTCCAGTAGTCGAGCCCGCCGTAGACGATGCGGCCGGCGGCCGGGTGGTTCAGGCCGATCATGTGGCGCAGCAGGGTGCTCTTGCCGCAGCCGCTGCCGCCCATGATGGTGAAGATCTCGCCGCGGCCGACGCTGAAGGAGATCTGCTCCTGGATCAGGCGGCCCGGATAGGACATGCGCAGGTCCTCGACCCGGCACACCGCCTCGCGCGGCTCAGATGCCGAGGGCATTGGCGCATACCGCGAAAATGGCGTCGACGATGATCACGCCGACGATGCCGGCGACCACGGCGGAGGTGGTGGCCTGGCCCACCGCCGCCGCGTTGCGGCCTGCGCGCAGGCCGTAGTAGCAGCCCGACAGCGCCACCAGCGCGCCGAAGACCAGGCTCTTGCTCACGCCGAGCAGGAAATGGTGGGAGTTGAGCGCGTGCTGGGTGCGGTCCATGAAGATGGTCAGCGACAGGTCGAGCATGCCGGTGCCGACCAGGAAGCCGCCGAGAATGCCGAGCAGGCAGGCGTAGAAATACAGCAGCGGCGTCATCACCGCCAGGGCCAGCACCCGCGGCAGCACCAGGAATTCCACCACCGGCACGCCCATCACGCGCAGCGCGTCGATCTCCTCGTTGCCCTGCATGGTGGCGATCTGCGCGGCGAAGGCGGCGCCGGTGCGGCCGGACAGCACCACCGCGGTGATCACCGCCGCCATCTCGCGCACCGTGGCGATGGCCACGCCGTCGGCCAGCAGCTCGCCGGCGCCGAACTGCTGCAGCTGCACCGAGCCGACGAAAGCGATGATGGCGCCGACCAGCAGGTTGACCAGGCCGACGATGGGCAGGGCCTCGGCGCCGCAGGCCTGCAGCACGCCCCAGGCATCGTCGCGGTAGTACACCGCCTTGCCGCGCAGCAGGCGGCCCAGCGCGATCAGCACCTCGCCCAACAGGCCGACCGATTCGCCGCCCTTGGCGGCGTAGCCCAGGGTGCGCTCGCCGACGCGGCGCAGCACCGGCACCGGCACCGGCGGCCGCGCCGAGGCCGGCGGCGACAGCTCGTCGGCCATCTTGACCACGGTGCGCAGGCCGGCGGGCAGGCGCCCCGCATCCATGGTCCAGCCCTGGTTGCGGCAGTATTCGGCCAGGGCCAGGAGGAAGGCGGGCAGGGCGCTGTCCCAGCGCGTCACGTCGCAGGCGTCGATGCGCAGCCGCTGCCCCGGCTCCAGCTCGATCTGCGCCGCCGCCGCTTCGGGAATGCCGCTGAGGCGGGCTTCCATGGTCCACTCGCCGGCCAGGGCCAGCTCGGCCACGCCGTTCTGCTTGCGCAGGGTCCAGCGCGGCGCGCTCCGCAGGTCCCCTGGTTTGACTGCCTGAGCCCCCATGGCCGGATATTGGCAGATTCGGCGCGGTTGTAGGAGCCGGTGCGAGGCGGACCGGCGCCTTCGGTTCGCCGGCAGCCCGCTCCTAGCGCTGGATGAACTCGATCTTGTAGCCGTCCGGGTCTTCGACGAAGGCGATCACCGTGGTGCCGTGCTTCATCGGCCCGGCCTCGCGGGTGACCTTGCCGCCGCGCCGCTTGACCTCGGCGCAGGCCTGGTAGGCGTCGTCCACCTGCAGCGCGATGTGACCGTAGGCCGTGCCCAGCTCGTACTTGTCGACGCCCCAGTTGCAGGTGAGCTCGAGCTCGGCGCCGCCGACCTGCTGGCCGTCGACCCGCTCGTCGTAGCCGAGGAAGGCGAGGGTGAACTTGCCGTCGGGGTAGTCCCGCCGCGACAGCAGCTTCATCCCCAGGACCTGGGTATAGAAGGCGATGGAGCGGTCGAGATCGCCGACCCGCAGCATGGTATGGAGGATGCGCATGGGATTTCCTATAGTGCGCCGCGGGACCGCAAGGTACCCGCGGATGTCATGAAACCTGGGTATTCTGCTGCAAGTATCGCATTTGAAACATGAAAGGACGGTTTTTGCTACATTAGGGGCAGGATGATTCCATCAATCCTCAAGCTCGATAAAGGCGGTATGCCGGTGGCTTGGATTCGCTGGCAGACCGCCGCCACTCTGTACGCCCGCAAGCGCGTGTGCTGGGAAGCGGGTGAGGAGCGTTTTGTCATCCACGGCGGCACCTGCGCCCGCACCGGCCGGGTGTCCGAGCTGCGGATCGGCTCGATCATCGCGGTGGCCGACCGCTCGCGCCGCTTCGAGGGCTGCGCCCCGCTGCTGACCAACCGCACCCTGTTCCAGCGCGACCGCAACCTCTGCCTGTATTGCGGCCACCAGTTCCCGGCCAACCTGCTGACCCGCGACCACGTCATCCCCGCCTCGCGCGGCGGCGCCAGCGCCTGGGAGAACTGCGTGACGGCTTGCCGGCACTGCAACCAGCGCAAGGACGACCGCACTCCCGAGGAAGCCGGCATGAAGCTGCTGGCGGTGCCCTATACGCCGAACCTGGCCGAGTACCTGATCCTGTGCAACCGCCGGATCATGGCGGACCAGATGGAGTTCCTGCTGAGTTTCGCGCGGAAGAAGGCGGCGTAGGTTCGGCGCCGTCCGGCGGTGCCTGCGCCGCCTGAACCGATCCCCGCCGGCAGGTTGCCCTGAGGGACCGACCGCAAGCCAGGGTGCCGCGCGTCAGTGCCGCAACCCCTTCACCCGCACCTTGAAGCTCATCGCCGGCCCCGGCGTAGGCGCCATCTTGGTCTTGAGCCGGTAGTCCGGCGGGTCCAGCTCCAGGTCGTACTTGTAAAACAGCCGCGCCATCGACAGCGCCAGCTGCACCTCGGCCAGGCTCTTGCCCAGGCAGGTGTGCGGGCCGCGGCCGTAGGCCGAGAAGGCGCCGGGCTGCATGTGCTCGGCGCGCGGCTTCTCGTAGCGCTCGACGTCGAATTTCTTCGCGTCGGGGTAGTACTCGTCGAGGAAATGCGGCACCACCGCGCTGACGTAGAGCATGTCGCCCTTGCGGATCCTGTAGCCCTCGAACTCGAAGTCCTGCACCACGGTGCGGATCTGCGCCACCGCGATCGGATACAGGCGCATGCTTTCCAGGATCGCGCCGTTCAGCACCGGCAGGTTCTTCAGCAGGTTGTCCTCGTCGATCGGCCCGGCGGCGAACAGGGCGTCGACCTCGCGCTGGATGCGCGCCAGCACCTCGGGGTGCTTGAGCACCATGTAGATGGTGACGGCGGTGGTGTTGGCCACGGTGTCGAGGCCGGCGACGTAGGGGCCGGTGACGGCGACGATCAGGTCGTTGACCGGCAGCACCGCGGGGTCGGCGGCGTGCGCGGCCATGATGTCGTCGATCAGGTTCATCTGTCCGTCCGGCACCTTGCCGACGCGCTGCCTGGCGTCCGCGATCATCTGCTGGCCCAGCTCGACCACGCGCGCCTTGGCGCGGCGGTACTCCGGCGCCCACAGGTAGAAGCGCGGCCGCTGCCGCGTCACCAGCACGTTGAGGATGTAGAGGATGGCGGTGCGGATGTCGCGGATGTACTCCACCGGCGTGGCGCCGGTGAGCAGCGGGCCGAGCGTGCCCACCGCCATGTACTGCATCGCCTGCACCACCGGCACGCGCGCCCCGGGCTGCCAGTCGCGCCCGTAGACGCGGTCGAGGATCCGCACCAGCTCGTCGTAGCGGCCCTTCACCGATTCCTTCGAGTAGCCCCGGCGCATGATGTCGCGCAGCTGTTTGTGCGACTCGCCGTCCTCGCTGACCAGGGCGCGCTGCGCGCCGTACTCGTGCAGCAGGCCCTCCCAGAACTGGCGCGAGCGCAGGCAGTCCTTGCCGGTGCGCGAGCCCAGCAGGTTGGCCGCCTCGACGCCGCCGAGCAGCAGGTAGCGCTGGTTCAAGACACGCATCTCGCAGAGCGGACCGTACTTGCGGTAGCAGTCGACGAAGAAGCGCACCGGATCGCTGGTCAGCGAAAACAGGTTGCCGACCAGCGGCAGGCCCGGCACCTTGGGAATGGCGCGCGGCGCGGGAATGGCGGGAGCGGTGGACATGGGGGCCTCCTGTTCGTGCAAGGTGGTGCCGGCGAAAACTATTTGCCGGCCTTGAGCCAGCGCACCTGCCGCTCCTGCGCCGCCAGGTACAGGCCCATGGCGAAGCCGAAGCTGGTGAACAGGCTCAGCACGAAATAGATCCAGCATTGCCTGAGCCCGCGCCTGGGTCCATCGATGATGGTCCACAGCGGGAACAGGATCGCGTTGGCGGTGATGAGGTCCTGCGAGCCGGAGCCGGCGGCGGGATTGGTGAACAGCTTTTCGGTGTAATCGATCCAGCCCGCCTTGGCCGGGTCGGCCATGACGTACTCGATGTTGAAGTGCCAGCCGACGCAGACCGAGGCCACCGCGATCAGGTAGTACAGCACCTCGAGGAAGCTCGGCGCCGCGCCCTTCCAGCCCGGCCGGTACAGATAGGCATTGAACCAGAAGAACAGGACCAGGCACAGCAGGCCCAGGCCGGCGTGGATAAGCAGTGAAGTCATGACGGTCTCCTCCGTTTTGCTTGTTGTGGTGGCGCTACTTTTTCGGGCGTGCGCGGGCTCGGCCGGGGGCGGCCGGCGGCGGCGCCTCGCCGCGGCGGGCGGCGATGCCAGCGACCAGGGCATCGAGCGATTCCCGCCACTGCTGCGGATCGATGTGCAGGTAGGCGGGCAGGGCGCTGCGCACCAGCGGCAGCTCCCTGGGCGCGCGCCGTGCCAGCGCCGCGCGGATCGAGCTTTCGTGGGAGGCGCCGCCGCTGTAGCCGGCCTTCATCGCGGTGGCGCTGACCGCGGCGCCGATGGCGAGCATGGCCACGGCATGGTGGATGCGGATGCCTTCGGCCGGGTCGAAGCCGTGGGGCGTCAGGGCGGCGAGGAACTGCTCGACGAATTCCATCTCGGCGTCCGGCCCCAGGGTGCCGTTCATCACCTCGCAGATCAGCTGCGGCTCGGCGGTGAACAGCTCGACCATGCCGACCGCGCAGCCCCGCACCACCTCGGACCAGTGGCGGGCGGCCCCGGCCGGCTGCGCGCGCCGCACCGTCAGCTGGATCGCCGCCAGCTTGACGATCTCGTCGCGGTTGCGCACGTGGCGGTACAGCGCCGGCACGGTGACGCCGAGGCGGGCGGCGACCTCGGCCAGGGTGACGCGCGAC
>Ga0070741_10002630_pt1 | contig 47390 bp, 49 predicted proteins | sample Coa_R1_4_FD_66440 | JGI IMG/M metagenome (GOLD analysis project Ga0070741, IMG submission 66440) | Surface soil microbial communities from Centralia Pennsylvania, which are recovering from an underground coalmine fire - Coalmine... | ecosystem: Environmental > Terrestrial > Soil > Unclassified ... | reverse complement strand
GTTGTTGCCCTGCTGCGTGCGGCTACATTCATCGCCGCCGCAAATCATCGGCACACCTTGCGATAACAAGAGCGTCGCCAGAAGGTTTCGCTGCTGCCGCCGCCGCAAAGTCAGCACCTCGGCGCTCTTCGTCGGACCTTCCTCGCCGCAATTCCATGAGCGATTATGACTCTCGCCGTCGTTGTTGTTTTCCCCGTTCGCCTCGTTGTGTTTTTCGTTGTAGCTGACGAGGTCCGCGAGGGTGAAACCGTCGTGCGCGATGACGAAATTGATGCTCGCGTAGGGACGCTTGCCATTCCACTGATACAAATCGGGCGAGCCGGTGAGCCGGTAGCCGAGTTCTCCGACCTGCCCTTCGTCGCCTTTCCAATAGCTGCGCACGGTGTCGCGATATTTGCCGTTCCACTCGGCCCACAGCACGGGGAAATTGCCGACCTGGTAACCGCCTTCGCCGACGTCCCATGGTTCGGCGATCAGCTTCACCTGCGACAGGATCGGGTCCTGGTGGATGATGTCGAAAAACGCGCTCAGCTTGCTGACCTCGTGCAGTTCGCGCGCGAGCGTTGCCGCGAGATCGAAGCGGAAACCATCGACGTGCATTTCCGTGACCCAGTAGCGTAGCGAATCCATGATCAACTGTAAAACACGCGGCTGCATCACGTTGAGCGTGTTGCCGGTGCCGGTGTAGTCCATGTAATAGCGCAGATTGTCGGGAACGAGCCGGTAGTAATTATAATTGTCGATGCCCTTAAACGAGAGCGTCGGCCCGAGGTGATTGCCTTCCGCGGTGTGGTTGTAAACGACGTCGAGGATGACTTCGATGCCGGCCGCGTGCAGGTTTTTCACCATGTTTTTAAATTCGCGCACCTGCTCGCCCACTACGCCGCTGGAGCTGTAACGGCAATCCGGCGCGAAGTATCCGATCGTGTTGTAACCCCAATAATTGCGCAGTCCGCGATCGACCAGCTGCTTGTCGTCAACGAACTGATGCACCGGCAAAAGCTCGACCGCGGTGATGCCGAGTTTTTTGAAATAGTCGATCGCGAACGTGCTGCCGAGCGCCTCGTAGGTGCCGCGAACCTCCTCCGCAATGTGCGGGCACAATTGCGAAAAGCCTTTCACATGCACCTCGTAAATCACCGATTCCGAGAGCGGCGTATCGGGCCGGCGATCACCCTGCCAGTCGAATGCCGGATCAATCACCACGGCCTTTGGAATGCCCCACGCATCATCGCGATAATCGCGCGTCAGATCCTCCTTCGCGTCGCCGAGCGTGTAGCCAAACATCTCATCGCTCCAGTTGATCTTGCCCGCGATGGCCTTTGCGTAAGGATCGATCACGAGTTTCGAGGCGTTGAAGCGCGCTCCTTTTTCCGGCTCATATGGACCGTAAACGCGATAGCCGTAGAGCTGGCCCGGTTTGATGTCGGGCAAAAAAACATGCCACACTTCGTCCGACTGTTCCGTCATGCGTATGCGGATATTTTCCGTGGGCGAATCGACGTTGTCGAAAAGGCACAAATCGACGCCGGTCGCATTTTCGGAGTAGATCGCGAAGTTTACGCCGCTGCCTTTCCAGGTGGCGCCGAGCGGGTATGGGTGTCCGATCCAGACTTTAAATGGAGTCATGAAATTGCGTTTCGATTTACCGCACCTTCATCGTCCGCGCACGCGCAAACGCGCGTTCGTTAGACATTCGATGTCACGAGAATGTTGCGCCATTGCCACACAATCGTCACATCGCGCATCCACCTTGCACGCGGGCAAAGCGAGCATGACTCAGCTTTGAGGGATACATATCGCGTGCGCAGAATTCGGGGGAGTTTGGTGCGCGCGGCCAAAAAAATCGGCGGGGCTCCTACTGGTTCGGGAGCTCCGCCATTTTTTCGCTGTCGTAAATTAAACCGATCTGCTCGCGCCAGCGATCGAGAGTCTTCATGTTGCCGAGCGAATCGGCCCACGACATTTTCGGCGACTGCTTTGCGTGGATGTAGTGGCCGACTGTGTCCGCCTCGATTGCGAAAGGAGAGCGCGTTTCGTTAATGACGATTTCTTCGCTGCGTCCATCGCGCGTCACGATGAGCTTTGCCTCGCCGGGCTGGCGGCCGATCACCCACGGACTCGGCACGAGGATGTTTCCATCCTCGCCCGAAATACGGACGAAGCTCTCGAGGCTCAGTCGCACGCCCGTTGCAAGCTGCGCGAGCACGCCGTTTGGAAATTTCAGCGAGGCAACCGCAAATTCATCCACGCGACTTTCGCCGCCAATCTGACCGACGGCTTTCAATTCATCCGGATCCAAAAACGGCTGCCCGCTCACTGCGCCCGCAATGAGCCGCGCCATCGAGGTGCAATAGCAGCCGACGTCGAGAATGCCTCCGCCGCCGAGACGATTGTTTAACAAACGGCTTTCCAAATTCCATCCGGCCAAAAACGAAAACGTCGCCTGGATCAACCGCACTTCGCCGATCGCGCCCTCGCGGATCAATTCGATGAGCCGCTCCGTTTGCGGGTGGCAGCGATACATGAACGCCTCCATCAAAAACACGTCGTTCGCGCGCGCCGCGTCGATCACCGCGACGGCTTCGGCGTGATTGAGCGTGAGTGGCTTTTCGCAGAGCACGTGCTTGCCCGCTTCCGCGGCCTTGATCGCCCATTCCGCATGCATCGGGTGAGGCGTGGAAATGTAAACGACATCCACCTCCGGATTCGCGAGCAGTTCCTCGTAAGTGCCGTGCACCGTCGCCGGAAAATCGCGCGCGAATCGCTCCGCCGCTTCCATCGAGCGGCTGCCGATTGCGGCGAGCTCGCCGGTGTTGCATTCGCGCAATGCGGTGGCAAACGTGCGCGCAATCGCGCCGGTTCCAAGCAATCCCCACTTGAATCGTCTTGTCATGGGTGGTTCACAGAATTGCATGAGTTTGGGAGAAACGCCGTTAGTTTTTCCATCGTTTCTTTCACGAAAATTGCTCGTTCAAAACGCATCCCGATGAACGCAAAAATTCGATTTCCATCGTGGCGGGGCTAAAATGCCGCACCCCATCCCAATGATCTCTCCGCGCTCGAAGCTCGCTTCCACCGCAATTTTTGTCATCGTCGCCTTCATTCTGCTCGGCATCTGGTTTTTCGCGTTCGGAGGCGAGTCGCCAGTGTTTTTACCGCATCGCACTTGTTATTTAAACGATATGCGCCTGATTGCGCTGCACGTTGTTTCCGATTTCCTGATCGGCGCGGCCTACGTCGCGATTTCGACGACGCTCGCGTATCTCGTCGCCCGCGCGCGTCGCGAAATTCCTTTTCACTGGATGATGCTCGCGTTTGCGGTGTTCATCATTGCGTGCGGCGCGACGCACTGGATGGAAGTCTGGACCATCTGGACGCCGCACTACTGGCTGGCCGGCGCGGTGAAACTCGTCACGTCAGTGGCCTCAGTCACGACCGCTGTGGTGCTGCCGCCGTTGATCCCGAAAATTCTCGCACTGCTCGAATCCGCGCGGCTTTCAACGCAGCGCAAAATCGAGCTCGAATCGGCGAACGTCGAGTTAAAGACACTCTACGAGCGCGTGACGCAGCTCGATCAGCTGAAAACGAATTTTTTCGCGAACGTCTCGCACGAATTTCGCACGCCGCTCACGCTCATCCTCGGCCCGCTCGATCGCATGCTCGCGCGCGGCGACATGCGGGAAAGCGAGCGCCAGGAGATCGGCAACGTGCGCCGCAACGCGCTTATTTTGCTCAAGCACGTCAACGATCTGCTCGACATCTCGAAGCTCGAAGCCGGCAAAATGGAGGTCGCGTATTCGCGCGTCGATCTCGCACGGATGCTGCGCGTCGCTGCCGGTTATTTCGATTCGCTCGCACAAGGCCGGCTCGTGGAATTTTCCGTCGACGCGCCGCAATCGCTCGTCGCGGATGTCGACGCCGAAAAAATCGAGCGCGTTCTGATCAATCTCATTTCAAACGCGGTGAAATTTTCGCCGGACGGCGGCACGGTGCGCTGCACGGTTGCGTCGCACGATGGCATGGCTGTGATCGCGGTCGAGGACAGCGGACCGGGCGTGCCCACCGAATTGCGCAAATCGATTTTTGAGCGTTTCAATCGCGGTGAAAACAAAACTGCGCGCAGTTTTAGCGGCACCGGGCTCGGTCTCTCGATCGTCAAAGAATTCGTCGATCTGCACGGCGGCTCGATTCGTGTCGCCGATTCCGCGCGCGGCGGCGCGGCGTTCATCGTCGAACTGCCGTTGAAAGCGCCGCGAGACGCGCACGTCGCGGCGCAGTCGATGGACCTGTCCGCAAGCGTTCCGGCTGCGGAACAGCATGTCGCCGTTTTAAAAAGCGAAACGCCGGAGAGCGATCGTCAACAGCCCGACAGTCCCGACGCAACAGCATGCGCTCAAAACGTGCCGCTCGTGCTTGTTGTCGAGGACACGCCGGAGATGAACCGATTTCTCTGCGAAATCCTCAAGCCGGAATTTCGCGTCGTCAGCGCATTTAACGGCGCGGAAGGATTCGAAAAAGCGCTCGAGCTGCGGCCGGACTTAATCCTTACCGACATGATGATGCCGGTTTTGAGTGGCGAGCAGTTGTTGAAAAAGCTGCGCAGCGAACCGTGGCTCGCTTCCGTGCCGGTGCTCCTTCTGACGGCAAAAGCGGACGATGCATTGAAAATGAATCTGCTGCTCACCGGCGCGCAGGATTACGTGACGAAGCCATTCGTCATCGACGAGTTGCGCGCACGCGTTCGCAATCTCATTTCGGGCAAGCTCGTGCGCGATACACTGCAGCGGGAGCTCGCGACGCAAAACCACGACATCGCGCAGCTCGCTCGCGAAATCACTACACATACACGCGAGTTGCAGCGCGCAAAGGAAATCGCCGAAGCCGCAAATCGCGCGAAGGATGAGTTCCTCGCGGTGCTGAGCCACGAACTTCGCACGCCGTTAACGCCGGTGTTAACGGCGATTTCGACATTGCAGGAAGGCAATGGCATGGGCGAAACCGCTCACGCAACGCTCGACATGATCCGCCGCAACGTCGAGCTCGAGGCGCGGCTCATCGACGATTTGCTCGACCTGACGCGCGTGAGCAAAGGCAAACTCCAGCTCAGCATCGACGCCGCCGACGTGCACGCACTGCTGCTGCACGCCTTCGAAATCTGCCAGTCCGACATCGCTGGAAAACAGATCGCGGTGCGCACCGAGCTGAACGCCGCGCGACCTTTTTCGAAAGTCGACTCGAGCCGGATGCTGCAGATTTTTTGGAACATTATCCAAAACGCCGTGAAATTCACTCCGCCGCGCGGCAGCATCGCAGTGCGCAGCAGCAATCCACAACCGGATCGCATTCGCATTGAATTAAGCGACACCGGCATCGGCATCGAGCCGCACATGCTGCCGAAAATTTTCGATGCATTCGAGCAGGGAGATGCCACAATGACGCGACGTTTCGGCGGACTCGGGCTGGGTCTCGCGGTCGCGCGCGCCCTGACGGAGGCGCACGGTGGAATCATCACTGCCCGTAGTGACGGACGGAGCTGCGGCACGACGATAACGATCGAACTCAATACCGTCGACACGCCGATGGAGAAGAGCACGCCGGCTCTGCGCGAGCGGTCCGCACCCGAAAAACCGCTGCGCATCCTGCTGATCGAAGATCACGACGACACTCGGCATGCATTTGAGCGTTTGTTAACGCGGTGGAACTACACCGTAAACGTCGCGCAAAGTGCGGCGGAAGCGCTCGAAAAAGCTGCGGCCAACAAATACGACCTCGTGATTAGCGATCTCGGATTGCCGGACCTGAACGGCTTTGACCTGATGCGCGAACTGCGCGCGCTCGGCCTCGAGGGAATCGCCGTCAGCGGTTTCGGCACGGACGATGATATCGAAAAAAGTCGCGCCGCGGGATTCGCCGAGCATCTGACGAAACCCGTTTCAGCAGACATGCTCAAAGCCGCAATCGCGCGCGTCACCGCCGCAAAAGCGGTTGTCTAGTATTTCAAGACGCGCCGCAAAAACTCGCGGCATTCAGCCGTTTTTGCCGATTCGAAAATTTCCGCAGGTTCGCCGCCTTCGACGATTTTTCCATCGGTTAAAAACGCGACGTAATCGGCAACGACGCGCGCGAAGCCCATTTCGTGCGTGACCAAAATGAAGTCGCGTCCCTCGCGCTTCAGCTCCTCGATCACGTCGAGCACTTCCGCCGTCATTTCCGGATCGAGTGCGGAAGTCGGCTCGTCAAAAAGCAACAGACGCGGCTTGATCGCGACGGCGCGCGCGATCGCCACGCGCTGCTTTTGTCCGCCGCTGAGCTCGGCCGGTTTTTTGTGCGCGTGTTTTTCCAAACGAAATCGCCGCAACGAATCGAGCGCTGTTTCGCACGCTGCGTCGGGCGTGAAGCCGTGCACTTTTTCGAGCGGCAGCGTGATGTTCGCGAGTGCGGAAAGATGCGGGAATACATTGAATGCCTGGAAGACGACACCGATGTGACGCCTGTGCTCGCGCAGTGATTTTTCGTCGAATGCAACGCGCTCTTCGTTGATCGCGAATGAGCCGCTGTCGGCAATTTCCAGTCCCGCGATGATTCGCAGCAGCGTCGATTTTCCGCCGCCGGACGGACCGATCAGAACGAGGCTGTGCACTTTCTCCAGCGCGAGCGAAACGTCATCGAGCACGCGATGTTCGCCGAAATTTTTCGTGAGGTTTTCGAGGCTAAGTTTCAAAGCGGTGCCTGCGTTCGAGCGATTGCGTCCAGAGCGAAATCGGCAGCGTGAGCACGAGATAGCCGACGGCGAGCGGGATGAAGCTCTCGAAATTGCTGTAGGTGTAGGATGCGACGTTTTGCACGTTGTGCGCGAATTCGTTGAAGCCGATGATCGAGAGCAGCGACGAGTCCTTGATGAGCGACGCGAACTGCCCGGCGAGCGGCGGCAAAATCTGCCGGATCGTCTGCGGAAAAATGACGAAGCGATACGTCTGCGCAGTCGTGAGGCCGATGGCGCGCGCGCTTTCAAGTTGCGACTTGCCGACGCTCTCGATGCCCGCGCGGATGATTTCGCTCATGTAAGCCGCCTCGAAAACCGAAAGCGTCAGCACGCCGACGACGTAGCGGTTTTCGATCGCGAATGCGTCGGCGACCACGTAATAGAAAATCAAAATTTGCACGAGCAACGGCGTGCCGCGAATCGTCTCGACGTAAATCCGCGCGATGTAACGCAGCAACAAAAACCGGCTGCGCCGTGCGAGCGCGAATAGCGTGCCGATCATTGTGCTGACGCAAAGCGACACGAGCGAGATGACAACGGTGTTTAGCCAGCCTGTGATGAAAAGCTGCCGGTAATTCCAGATGCCGGACCAGTTCCAATGATAAGCGAGCTGGTGAAACGAGAACGTGAACAGCAGCGCGATCAGCAAAAACGCGCCGGCGAAATTCAGCGCTCGCGCGGCAAAGGACGGCTCGCGATTTTGCATCCGCTATTCGCGCGGCTTCGATTCGTTCGCGCGATATTTGATCACGCGCACATCCTCGAGCGTGACGAGACCTTCCTGCACCATCGCGTCGAGCTGCGGGAGAAACGCGGCGATTTTTTCCGCGCTGTCGACGATCTCGATCACGATCGGCAGATCCATGGAGAGCCGTAAAATCTTCGCCGTGTGCAAATGGCTCGTCGCGCCAAAGCCCATCGGCCCACGCAGCACAGTCGCGCCCGCGAGTCCGAGTTCGCGCGCTTTCAATACGATCGCCTCATAAAGCGGCTGGTGCTGCCAGCGATCGCTTTCGCCGATGAAAATGCGGAGGAGTTGGGCGGATTCGGTGAGTTTCATTTGTTGATCATTTCGGCGAGCGCGTGGCCGAGCCAGACGCCTGCGAGGCAGAGCACGATGGAGAGGACGATGTTGAGCGCAGCGTAAGCCCATTCGCCGTCGCGCGCGAGGTTGAGCGTCTGCAGGCTGAACGACGAAAACGTCGTGTAGCCGCCGCAGATGCCGATCATGAAAAACTGCCGGAGCTGCACCGGCGCGAGCATGCGGCCGGAGGGATCGGTGAGCGTCGCGAAAAATCCGATGATGAACGAGCCGGTGATGTTGATGACCAGCGTGCCGAGCGGAAACGTCTCGCCCGCGCGCGCGGCGACGAATCCCGAGAGCCAGAAACGCGCGACCGTCCCGAGCGCGCCGCCGAGGCCGATGAGCAGATAGCTGGAGAGTTGCGGGTTGATGCTTGAGAGAAAAGTGCAGAGTCCCTCAACGCTCAACCAAAAACCCTCGACCGATCACGTCCAGCGCGTCATCGCGATGCCTTTTCCGTCGCGAAATTTCCCCGCGGCGAGCCGGATGCAATCGATCACCGGCAGGATGCTCGCGGCGAGAATCAACAGCAGCGGCGCGAGCGGTGCATTGCCTTGCGCCTGCGCCCACGCCATAGCCTCATCGATGGTCGTAATCTGGAAAACGCCGGCGCACGCGCGTTGCAGCCAGACGAGCGCGCCCGCGAACACCGCGAGCTGCACAATGCCGCTCACGAATTTCCCGGCGTAAAAACGGTGCAGCCCGAAAAAGCCGGCGACCGCGCAGAGCAAAAACGCCGGCAGAATCCGTTTTGTCGATTGCTCGAGCGAAGGCGGCGTCGCAGCCATCGCGCGATTACCACTCGTTGATCACTTTGCCGTCGCCGTCGGTAAAGGCGTTGCAAAAGATCAAAAAGAAATCAATGAACGTCCAGATGCCGAAGCCGCCGAAAGTCACCAACTGCAAAATGCCGGTGCCGACTTTGCCCGCGTAGAAACGGTGCGCGCCGAAGATCCCGAGGAAATGGTGCAACAGCACCAGCGGCTGCACGCGCCTGCTACTGCCGGAGGCCGGATCGCTGCTCCAAGTGTCGATTGGTTTGCCTTCGCCGTCCTTGAACGCACCGCAGACAATCAACAGCAAATCGAGCAGCCACCAAAAACCGAAGCCGCCGACGGTCAGCAGTTGCAGCACGCCGGTGACGATTTTTCCGGCGTAAAAACGGTGCGCGCCGAAAAAGCCGAGGAACAGCGCGAGCAGCAGCAGCGGGCGGACATGCTTGGGACTCATTGCAGCGGCGGCTGGTTAATACGCCGCCTGCGCGCCCTTGATGTTTTTCTTTTGAATCCACGGCATCAAGCCGCGGAGACGCGCGCCGGTTTTTTCGATCGGATGTTTTTCGCCGTCGGCGAGCAGCTTTTTGTAAGTCTTGTAGCCGCCCTCGTATTCGGCAATCCAGCCTTTGGCGAACTTGCCGGTCTGGATGTCCTTAAGAGCGGCTTTCATCCGCTTTTTCACGCTGCCGTCGATGATCTTCGGGCCGACGCTGACGTCGCCCCATTTCGCCGTCTCGGAGATCGAGAAACGCATGCCGGCGATGCCCGCTTCGTTCATCAAATCGACGATGAGTTTAAGCTCGTGCAAACATTCGAAATAAGCCATCTCCGGCGAATAACCGGCCTCGACGAGTGTCTCGAATCCCGCCTGCACCAGCGCGCTCGCGCCGCCACAGAGCACGGTCTGCTCGCCGAAAAGATCGGTCTCCGTCTCTTCCTTGAACGTCGTTTCGATCACCCCGCCGCGTGTGCAGCCGATGCCTTTTGCCCAGGCCAGCGCGACTTTTTTCGCCTGCTTGCTCGGGTTTTGATAAATCGCGATCAGTCCCGGCACGCCTTTGCCCTCGGTGTATTGGCGGCGCACGATGTGGCCCGGCCCTTTCGGCGCGACCATGATCACGTCCACGTCTTTCGGCGGGACGATCGTTTTGAAGTGAATGGAAAAGCCGTGCGAGAAGAGCAGCGTCTTGCCCTTGGTGAGATTCGGCTCGATGTCCTTTTTATAGGCCGCAGGCTGCTTCGTGTCCGGCAGCGCAACGAAAATCACGTCGGCCAGCTTCACAGCCTCGGCGGTATCATAAACCTTGAAGCCTTTTTCCTCCGCGACCTTGCGCGACTTGCTGCCGGGATACAGCCCGATGATGACCTTGACGCCCGACTCCTTCAAATTGAGCGCATGAGCGTGGCCTTGCGAGCCGAAGCCGAGCACGGCGCAAGTTTTGTTTTTGAGAACGGAAAGATCGGCGTCTTTGTCAGAGTAGATTTTTGCAGGCATGGTGTGCGAAGTTTGGAAAAGGGCACCGATGCTAGGCGGATCGCCCGCGATGTCAAATGCGCAAACCGGCGCCGCGGGCTACCCCATGCTGGAAAATACAAAGAGCCCGATCAGAAGACCGGGCTCTTTGCGGCTTTCAGGAGAAATTTAGCGGACGGTCGCGAGCGATGAGCGATGGCCGTAGCGGAATGGGTCGGGCGTGACGGCTTCGTAGATGCGCTCGGCGGCGTTGCGATAGTCGAAGGTCACGGCGTAGCCGAGGCCCGGCGCGGTGATACTGCCAAATTTACCGGTGGCTTTGCTGCCGCCTTCGACGTCGAATTCATAAACGATCGCACCGTGCGCGGTGCTCACCGCGTGCAAAGCTGGCGCGGTTTCTTTGTCCTTCGAATCGACGATGACGCCGTGTTTTTCGAGATCGATGATGCGGACGTGGACTTTGATTTTGGACGAACCAACACCAAAGATGTTGCCGGGCAAAGCGCGGTCGATCGGGCTGCCGGAGTTGATCAAATCGAACTCGCCCTCGACGAGCCAGCCGGTGTGCGGCGGCACTTCGTCTTCCCTGAGCACCATCGCCGGCGCGATTTTCTCGAGCTCCTCTTTCAAAATTCCGGAAAACTCAGCCGGCGCTAGCGAGCGGCGGATCGGTTTCTCGCCATCGCTGTGATGCCGTCCGCGGAAATCGGTGTAAGTCACGTCGAATGGCCGGATGTAAATGTAGCGCGGGTTCGTCGCGCCAGTGGCGACGTCGGTGTGGCTGACCTTGACTCCGGCGCACGAGGAGAGCAGCAGAGCCGAGCAGAGGGCGAACAGGATATTTTTCATAAACGAGTGTGGAGTGAGAGTGCAGGTTTCATGCCTGCATGAAACCGATCTGTGGCGCGCGGTCTGGCCGCCACGGGTTTTGCGAATAATCACTGGCAACGATCTGCTCGACGCGCTCGGCGCAAAGCCGGCAGAGCGCCTCGACATCGAACTGCATGTGTCGCGGCCGATACGGCTCGAGGTTTTTCATTCCGAGCTGGAAAAGGCGCACGGCGGGGTGCAGCCGGCGGCCATCCTTCGGATGATGCGGACGCTGAAATTGTTTTTGCAAATGCACAAACGCGCCGGCGACCTGGATCAAGCCTTTGTAAAACGCGTAGTTTTCGTCGCGCTGCTTCAGCCACAAATGTTCGAGCACGTCGTGCGCTTCGTAATAACGCTGCTCGTTGAAACATTGAAAATAGCCGACGTAGCACGGATCGAGATCTGCGCGCGCGGCGCCGAGCTGCCCGACAAACGCGGAAATGCGGTCGGCTTTTTTCACGTTTCAAAAGTGGAAAGCAAAAGCGGAATGGTCAACCGGCTTTTCCATGCCTTGACGCGATTTCACTTTCCTCATTCACTTTGCGGATTCAATGACCGCCGGGCCATTTGTCGTCATCATCGTGTTGCTCGCGGTCGTGTCTGCGTTTTTGTCGGCAATCGAAACGTCGCTCTTTTCGCTGAAGAGCTACCAGATCCAGCGCCTGCACAAGCGCAATCCGCGGCTCGCCCGCGCGCTGGAGCGGCTCATGGAAAACCCGCGCCGTCTGCTCAGCGCAATCCTACTCGCCGACGCGATGGTGAATCTGCCCCTGATCATTTTGAGCCTCGTGCTGATCCGCGAGTTCGCGCCGCGCGCGTTGCCGTTCTGGCTTGCCGCGGGCGTGATTTTCGCGCTCATCGTGCTGGTTTGCGATCTCGGCCCGAAGGTGCTCGCTCTGACCGAGCCGTATATCGTTTCAAAAATCGGTGTGCGCGTGATGACGGTGCTGATGCCACTTTGCGATCCGCTGGCGAGAGTTTTACAATCGGTAAGCGAAAAAATCGCCGACGTCTTCACACCGGACAAATTGCAGACGCATCATTTTTTGACTGAAGACGAACTCGAGACGCTTGTGGAATTGAGCGCGGAGGAAGGCGCGCTCGAAGCCGCCGAGAGCGAGATGATCCAAGAAATCATCAAGCTAGGCGACAAGACGGTGAAGGATTGCATGACGCCGCGTGTCGATCTCTTCGCGCTACCGGATGATCTTACGAACGAAGAAGCGATCGCGCAGTTGAAACTGAAGCGGCATCGTCGCGTGCCGGTGTTCGCGGACACGCCGGACAACATTCTCGGCATCATCGATGCGAAAGCGTTTTTGTTCGATCCCGGCGTTCATTACACCGAGGCGATGATCCCGCCGTCATTCGTCCCGGAGACGATGAAAGCGCTCGATTTGCTGCGCAATTTTTTGCGTCATCCGCAGGGACTCGCCGTGATCGTGGACGAGTTCGGCGGGACCGAAGGCGTCGTGACGCTCAACGATATCATCGAGGAAATCATCAGCGACGCTGTGCCCGTGGCCGACCAGGCACTTTACATCGAGCCGGCGGGCGATGGCCGCGTCATCGCGAGCGGCCGCACGCGTCTCGACGATCTCGGTGAACTTGGTTTTCATTTGGAAGCTGAAGGCGTCGATACGATCGGCGGGCTCATTTTCAACCGGCTCGGTCACGTGCCGAAAGTTGGTGCTAATTTACGCGTCGATGACGTTGTGTTAACGGTTCGCAGAAGCTCGCGGCGCGGTGTCGAGGAAGTGCTGGTCGTGCGAGAGGAAGCTTCACCGGAGGAAACAAAATGACCGCGCTCGCAATCGTTATTTGCATCGTCGTTTCATTCATGTTTTCCGGAATCGAAGCGGGAATTTTGTCAGTGAATCGCGTCCGTTTGCGGCATCGCCTAAAACTCAACGATCCCGCCGCGATCAAGCTCCAGCGCCTGCTCGCGACTCCCGAGCGGTTGCTCGTGACCGTGCTGCTCGTAACGAATTTCATGAACATCTGCGCCGTGATTTTGCTCGCGCAGGAATGTGTGCGGCGCTTCGGCCTCGCCGGCTACGCGCTCACCGCGATCATCGCGCTGCCGGTCTATTTGCTGGGGCTCGAGATGCTGCCGAAATCGCTGTTCCGGCGTTTTCCGTATCGTGCGCTCGCGGCGTTATCCGAGCCGTTGCGCGTGACCGATTTGTTGCTTTCGCCCTTCCTCGTCGCAGGGGCGAAGCTCGTGCGGTTATTTATTCCGCGTAAAACAAGCGAACAGAAGAAACTTTTCGTCGCGCGCGAGGATTTCAAATACCTGACGATCGAAAGCGAACGTGAAGGCGCATTGACGAAACTCGAGCGGCAGATGATTCACAACATCGTCGATTTCCGCAAAGTCCGCGCAAAAGACGTGATGGTGCCGATGGAAAAAGTGTGCGTGATTCGACCGGAAACTAGCGTCGCCGATTTGTTAAAAATCTCGCATGAGAGCAATCTCGATCGTCTGCCGGTCGCCTCCGAAAGCGGACAAATCCTCGGCCTCGTGAACGTATTCGAAGTGCTCGTCGATCAAACGCCGCGCGACAAAATTAGCGCATATCAACGGCGCATCGTCAGCGTGCCTGCGAACGAAGAGGCGTATCACGTGATCCGCAAATTGCGCGCGGCACGCATCACGCTCGCGGCAGTGCTCGATCCGACTGGCAAGCCGCTCGGGGTCGTAAGCTCGGAAAATTTGCTGAGCAGGCTGGTCAGTGCGGCAGTGGTTTGATTTTTTTCAAAAATTACTTGCCAAGCTGGCATGGAACTGCAATTATGTTTTTCATGAAATTGAGAATTTCCATAATCTGCGCTCTCTTTGCTGCGATTTTTGTCAACGCGGGGTGCAGTGCGATCAAAGGCGACGAAAATTCACGGTTCCGCAATACGAATCGTCAGGCATACCACCAGACCGATCCGAATTTGCCGGCGGTCGCCGAAGCGCCGAATACAGGCATGTCCTGGGGCGGCAGCATTTCGCCGCGCTAAGCTCGATTTCGTTTTATCCGCAGATTTCGCGGGTTCCCGCAGATTAAGATTCTGTGGAATGCGCGTCATTTTCGCAGTCTGCGATTCCCAAAAGCGGTTCGGGATTGACCGCGTCCGGTGCAAACCTATAGTCGCGTCGCGAAAAAAATTCGACGAACTATGGCACTTCCAACCGGCACCCAAGCACCCGACTTTACACTGAAATCCAAAACCGCGTCCGGCCTTACAGACGTGAAGCTGAGCGAAAACTTCGGCAAAAAAAACACGGTTTTGCTTTTCTTCCCCGCGGCTTTCACCGGCGTTTGCACGCAGGAAATGTGCAGCATCAGCGGCGGACTTTCTGATTACGAGAAACTCGACGCGACCGTCATCGGCATCAGCGTTGATTCGCCATTCGCGCAGGAAGCGTGGGCGCAAAAGGAAGGCATCACTTTCCCGCTCGTGAGCGATTACAAACGCGCGGTCGCCAAAGCCTACGACGTGCTGCTGGAAGACCTTGTCGGCCTTGGTCCCGCCGCGAAACGCGCGGCGTTCGTCATCGATAAAAACGGCGTCATTCAATATTCCGAGCAAACACCGACACCGAAAGAGCTGCCCGATTTCGACGCAGTAAAGGCGACTTTGGCGAAGTTGAAGTAAGGTTCTCCCGTGAGCGACGCATTCAAAACTCTGCAGCAATTCGACGCGGGCAACGGACGCAGCGGACTTTTTCATTCGCTGCCGGAGTTGGAAAAACAAGGCATCGGCCCGATTTCACGGCTACCGATTTCCATTCGCATCGTGCTCGAATCGGTCCTGCGCAATTGCGACGGAAAAAAAGTAAGCGAGAAAGATGTTCGCACACTCGCCAATTGGAATGCGAAGAAGCCGGCGAACGAGGAAATCCCGTTCGTCGTCGCACGCATTGTTTTGCAGGATTTTACGGGTGTCCCGCTCCTTGTTGATCTCGCTGCGATGCGCAGCGCGGTCGCGCGAATGGGACGCGACGCGAAAATCATCGAGCCGCTCGTGCCGGTGGACCTCGTGGTTGATCACAGCGTGCAGGTCGATTTTTTTGGCTCCGCCGAGGCGCTACGGCTGAATCTGGAAATGGAATTCAAGCGCAATCGCGAGCGCTACCAGTTGTTAAAATGGGGACAACAGGCGTTTAAGACGTTCGGAGTCGTGCCACCCGGCATCGGCATCGTTCACCAAGTCAATCTCGAGTATCTCGCGAAGGGTGTGCTCTCCGCAAAACAGGATGACAACACGGTTTACTATCCCGATACGCTCGTCGGCACCGATTCGCACACGACAATGATCAACGGCCTCGGCGTCGTCGGCTGGGGCGTCGGCGGCATCGAGGCGGAAGCCGGCATGCTCGGTCAGCCTGTTTACTTTTTGACACCGGAAGTTGTCGGCGTGCAACTCACCGGAGCATTGCGCGAAGGCGTCACTGCGACAGACCTCGTGCTGCACATTACGCAGATGTTGCGTGCGCAAAAAGTCGTCGGAAAGTTCGTCGAGTTTTACGGCGAAGGCGCGGCGTCGCTGCCTGTGCCGGATCGCGCGACGATCGGCAACATGGCTCCCGAATATGGCGCGACGATGGGCTTTTTCCCCGTCGATGAAGAAACCGTCGCGTATCTCCGTGCGACCGGCCGCACCGACGAGCAATGCGCCGCTTTCGAGAATTATTTCAAGGCGCAGCAAATGTGGGGCATCCCACGCAAAGGCCAAATCGATTACAGCATCGATCTCGAACTCGATCTTGCGTCTGTCGTGCCCGGCGTCGCGGGGCCGAAACGCCCGCAGGACCGCATCAATCTTTCCGATTTAAAAAGCAAGTTCCGCACATTGCTCGCGAAATCCGCCAGCGAAGGCGGCTACGGCAAGTCCGGCGACGGCGCGCATTACAAAGTGCGTCTCAACAGCCGAGAATTCACGGATGACGCGAAACTTGTTTCGACCGACGCGAAGAAGGATCATCCGGAGGAAGCCGAGCCGATCAACAAGCTCGAGATGGTTTCCAATCGTCCGACTGCCGATCCGGCTCACGATTTTCCGTCGTATCCATTTGCAAAAGGCGAAAGCGAAATCGGCGACGGCAGCGTTTTGATTGCAGCGATCACAAGTTGCACAAACACCAGCAACCCGAGCGTCATGCTTGCCGCCGGTCTGCTCGCGAAAAAGGCCGTCGAGCGTGGTTTGCACGTCGATCCGGCGGTGAAAACTTCACTCGCGCCCGGCTCGCGCGTCGTCACCGATTACCTGGCGAAAACCGATCTGCAACGATACCTCGATGCGCTCGGATTCCAGATCGTCGGCTACGGCTGCACGACTTGCATCGGCAACTCCGGCCCGCTGCATCCGGCGCTCGAGGACGCGATCACGAAAAATGACATCGTCGCGGCGTCGGTGCTCTCGGGCAACCGCAACTTCGAGGCGCGCGTGCATCAAAATATCAAAGCGAATTTCCTCATGTCGCCGCCGCTCGTTGTCGCGTTCGCGCTCGCGGGCCGCGTCGATATCGACATGGCGCACGAGCCGATCGCGAAGGACAAAGACGGCGCGGACGTTTTTCTTCGCGACATCTGGCCGTCGCTCGACGAAGTGCGCGAAGCGATGAAGAGCGCACTGAAACCGGAAGTTTTCCGCAGGCTTTATAGCGATTTCGCCGAGCAAAATCCGAAGTGGAACGAAATTCCATCGAGCACCGGCGATGTTTACGAATGGGATGTCGAGAGCGATTACATTGCCGAGCCGCCGTTTTTCAAAAACTTCAGCATGGAGCCGGAGCCGATCACAACGATCAGCGGCGCACGTCCGCTCGGCATCTTCGGCGACTCGGTCACGACCGACCACATTTCGCCCGCCGGCGCAATCAAGGCGACTTCGCCTGCCGGCAAATATCTCGTCTCGCGCGGCGTTGAGTCCGCCGATTTCAACAGCTACGGCTCGCGTCGCGGAAACGACCACGTGATGACGCGCGGCACTTTCGCCAACGTCCGCATCAAAAACTTGATGGTGCCCGGCGTCGAAGGCGGCGTGACGAAACATTACCCCGACGGCGAGCAGCTCAGCATCTTCGACGCGGCGCGAAAATACGCATCCGAAAATGTGCCGCTCGTCATTTTAGCCGGACACGAATATGGCACCGGCTCGTCACGCGACTGGGCAGCGAAAGGCACACGGCTGCTCGGCGTCCGGGCCGTCGTCGCCGCGAGCTACGAACGCATTCATCGCTCGAACCTCGTCGGTATGGGTGTGCTTCCGCTGCAATTCCCCGAAGGCACCAACGCCCAAACGCTCGAACTCGATGGCTCGGAAACATTCGATTTTGTCGGTATCGACGAAAACCTCAAGCCCGGCCAGCAAGTGCTCATGCGCATCGCGCACACCAACGGCGAGACTGCCACCGTCCCGCTGCGCCTGCGCATCGACACGCCGATCGAGGTCGATTACTACCGCCACGGCGGAATCCTGCCCTTTGTCCTTCGCCAATTGCTCTCGTGAACGGTCGGCATCGGGGCTGGACATTCGCAGATCAAACCGAAATAGTTTTCACCCTCCCCGCAGGTAAAAAATGAGTGCAGCCCTTTTTTTTAAACGTTTCCTCCAGCGTCCGATGCAGGTCGCTTCCATCGTCCCGAGTTCGCGCGTGCTGATCAATCGCGTCTCCGGCAAATTCGACTTTTCGAAGCCGCGCGTGATCGCGGAATTCGGTCCCGGCGAAGGCTGCCACACACGCGAGATCGTGCGGCGCATGCACCCGGATTCGACGCTGTTGTTATTCGAACTCGATCCGGAGCTTGCGAATCATTTGCGCCATCAGTTTCGCAATGATGCGCGCATTTCCATCGTCAATGACGACTGCGCGTTGTTGCCCGAAGAACTGGCAAAACGCGGCATCGCACATTGCGATTATGTCGTTTCCGGAATCCCGTTCAGCACGATGGAGATCAATAAAAAGCGCGAGATTTTGCGGCGCATTCACGGCTCGCTCGTGCCCGCTCCGCATGCGGCATTTATCATCTATCAAGTGACGAACGAGCTGCGCGACCGCGGTCATTGCGGCCATTTCGCCCGCGCCGAGAGCGAATATTGCCTGCAAAATATTCCGCCGATGTTTGTAACTGTTTTTTATAAGCAAGCAAACGGTCACGCGAACGGCCATTGCAGTTGCAACGGCAACGGCAACGGAAAACACTAACCCGCCAATTTTCGCAAAGCCCGCGCGACGCGGCTTCGCGATCCTCCCGCCATGTCGAATATCCGAATTGAAAAAGACTCGATGGGCACGATGGAAGTGCCCGCCCACGCACTTTACGGCGCGACGACGCAACGCGCGGTTTTGAATTTTCCCATCAGCGGCTATCGCTTTTCACGCGAGTTTATCCGCGCGCTCGGGCTCGTGAAATGGGCCGCCGCCGAGGCGAATTTCGAGCTCGGCAAACTCGACGACCCACGCGCGACGCTCATCGCGCAGGCCGCACAGGAAGTCATCGACGGAAAACTCGACGAGCATTTTCCAATCGATATTTTTCAGACCGGCTCCGGCACGAGCACGAACATGAACGCGAACGAAGTGATCGCGAATCGCTGCTCGCAAATCGCCGGCAAACCGATCGGCTCAAAAGAGCCGGTGCATCCGAACGACCATGTCAACATGGGCCAGTCGAGCAACGACGTGATCCCGACCGCAATCCACATCGCCGTGGGCGAGGCGTTGCGCAATCACCTCATGCCCGCGCTCGATAGCTTGCACGGCGCACTCGCGCGCAAGGCGACGGAGTTTTGGGACGTGATCAAAATCGGCCGCACGCATTTGATGGACGCAACGCCGATCCGGCTCGGACAGGAATTTTCCGGCTACGCGACGCAGATCGAATACGCAAAGCTGCGCGCGGGTAACGCGATTTCCGCGATCGAGGAACTCGCGCTCGGCGGCACCGCGGTCGGCACCGGCTTGAATTGCCATCCGGAATTTCCCGGCAAAGTGATGCATCATTTGTGGAACCGCACCGGCATCGCATTTCGCGAAGCGCACAATCATTTCGAGGCGCAGGCCGCGAAGGATGGACTCGTTCAGGCGAGCGGACAGTTGAAAACAATCGCTGTCAGTTTATTTAAAATCGCTAACGATATTCGCTGGATCAGCAGCGGCCCGCGCTGCGGAATCGGTGAAATCCGTCTGCCCGAAACGCAGCCCGGCTCGTCAATCATGCCCGGTAAAGTGAATCCGGTGATGAGCGAAGCAATGATGCAGGTATGCGCGCAAGTCATCGGCAACGACGCGACGATTACATGGGCCGGCGCGAACGGCAATTTCGATCTCAACGTGATGATGCCTGTGCTCGCACACAATATTTTGGAAAGCATCCGTCTCCTCGCAAATGCGTGCGAAATTTTCCGCACGCGCTGCGTTGATGGCATCGCCGCGAACGTCGCGCGCTGCAATGAACTCGTCGAATATTCGATGGCGATGGTGACGAGTCTCGCGCCGATCATCGGCTACGATCGAGCAGCCGAGATCGCAAAAGAATCGGCGAAGACCGGCAAAACCGTGCGCGAACTTTGCCGCGAAAAACAAATCCTGCCCGAAGCCGAGCTCAACAAAGCGCTCGACCCCGTCGAGATGACCAAGCCCGGCGGCGAAGGCAGCGCCGGCGGTTAATCACAGCTTCTCGATCTCGTCGCGGATTTCTTCCTTCGCGCGACCGAGCTTTTGCTGTAGCCGGCCCAACAATTCGTCGTCCTTACCTTCCGCAAATGTCAGGTCGTCATCTGTTAACTGACCGTATTTCTGTTTCAGCCTGCCTTTGATTTCATTCCAGTTGCCGCGAATGTTTAGTTTCGTTGCCATACAAAACTGATTCGGATTCGCGGCGGCGTGAGGATGAATCAATCGCGCATTTTTTCGTAGCCGCCCTTCGGCTCCGGCGGCGTGCCGTAGCGAAATTCCTGATGCCTCACCTGCCCGCCCGCATAGGCGACCCACGCGCCAATTGCGAGCACTGCGATCGTGCCGAGCAAAGTCAGCGTGTTTAAAGCGGTCGCCGTTTTTGGAAATTTCCATGGCACGGCGAGCGCGGCTGCCGCGAGCGCGGCCAGAATGTAAAACGCAGGCTCCGCGCGTTCGCCGCGTTGCGCGTGCGCGTCGAGCCAGTCGGTCGAAGTCTCATTCAGCGTCTGCGCGCGATCATACCCTGCCTCGCCGTAATGAATCGTCGGCCACGCAGAGAGTGCGGCGATAAAGACAATAATCAGCGCGGTGATTTCCGCCTTTCGATTGCGCAACGACATCGCTACGACGAGCGCGAGCAACCCCATCGCGAGCCCGTAAATCGGCAGCGGGTTGAGTAAAACGTGCAGATATTCCGGCTGCTTCAGGTGCTCCTGAATCAGTTCCCACGCGCTCTGCGGCGGCATCCGCTATTTGACAATCTCGGCGTTTTCGAGCAACGAGACGCCGTCTTTTTCAGCGACCTTGCCTTTGAGCGTCACGGTTTTGCCGGCGTATTGCGCGAGCTCTTTGTTCATCGGCTTGTGGGCGCCGACGACGGTGTAAACCTTGCCATCTTCGCCTTTAATGCCGACCGGCAGCCCCATCGAGATGCACTTCTCTGCGCAACCCGCGTGCTTTTCGCCCGATCCACCGTGATCGGCGTAACAGGTGAGATCCAGGATTTCGCCTTTGACTGTTGTTTCAGATTTTTCATCGGCGGCGAGGGCCGGAAAACCGAGCATGCCGAGCGCGGCGATGCCAAGGAGGGTCGTTAGTTTTTTCATATGTAGTTGTCTGACGTGCGGGATTGTCCCCGTGTTCAATTATTCGCAAGTCTAATTCCGTTTGCGCGCCGATGCCATTTTTAAAATTGCGTTAAATTCCTGAGAAGAGAGCGGCATGACGGAAAGGCGCGATTGCTTGAGCAACGGAATTTTTGAAAGAACCGGCACGCCTTTGATTTCTTCGAGCGTTACGGGTTTTGCGAGCGCGCGCACCGGCACGAGATCGACGCAGATCCATTCGCCTTCTTTCGCGGTCGGGTCGGGATATGCGTCGCGCGCGACCTCGGCGATTCCGACCACTTCCTTGCCGACGACGCTGTGGTAAAACAGCACCTCGTCACCTTTGCGCATCGCCTTGAGATTATTGCGCGCCTGAAAATTTCGCACGCCGGTCCAAGCCGTTTTTCCATCGCGCACAAAATCGTCCCACGAATAAGCGGTCGGCTCCTGTTTCACCATCCAGTGTTGTTTTTTCATAACGGAAAAAATGTAACTATCGCAGCTGCCAATCCGGCACAAGCGCCGCGCTGGGGCACTTTGCCGACAAAAACCGCGAAACCATGCGCGACGGCATTGTAAAATCGGCGGGCGCAGTTTAGTTTTTCCGCGTTCCCTATGGCCGTAAAAACTGAACAAGACCTTTCCGAAAACGCGCGCAGCCTTTGGCTCAAAGCAATCAGCGCTATCGAGCTGCGCAATTTTGGCTACTCGATCTCCCTTTTGCAGGCAGTGCTGAAGGAAGAACCCGATTTTCTCGACGGCCGCAAGATGCTGCGCCGCGCGGAAGTGCAGGCGACCAAAGGCAAGCGAGGTTTTCTTTCAGGAATTTCCGGCATGTCGCTGAAAGGCAGTAGCACTTTGAAAAAAGATCCGCTCGCCGCGATGGAAATGGCGGAAAAATCGCTCGAGAGCGATCCTTACAATCAGCAGGCAAACATACTGTTGCGCGATGCTGCCAAAGCCGCGGGAAAGCCGGAGATTGCGGCCTTCGCGCTCGAAACGCTCGTGGAGGGGAATCCGAAAGATACAAAAGCTTTGCACGAACTCGGCGCACATTATTACGAAAGCGGACTGAGTGACAAAGCAGTCGAAATTTACAACAAAATCAGCGAGCTCAATCCGGCCGATTTGATCGCGATCAAGCGCGGCAAGGACGCCGCTGCGCAGGCTTCAATGTCAACAGGCGGATGGGAGGAAGTCGCGCAATCCGGCGGCTCGAAGGACTATCGCGATCTGATCAAAAACAAAGAGGAAGCCGTCTCGCTCGAACAAAAAAATCGAGTGGTAAAAAGCGACGAAGTCATCGAGCAACAGCTCGCCGAGCTCGGGCAGCAATACGAACAAAATCCGCAAAACGTCGATGTCACCCGTCGCATCGCGGCCCTTTACGAACAGAAAGGCGACCTCGAAAGCGCGCTCACCTGGTATACCTACACGTCCGAGCTGACAAAGAACACGGACCCGAATATTGCGCGCAAAGTTTCCGACATTGGCCTCAAAATGCTCGAGGCAAAAATCCGCGAGTTCGAACAGTGGCTTGAGCAAAACGGCGACGCGGAAAACGCAGCGGAGGTCCGCACGCAATTCGAGGATTTGCAAAAGCAAAAAGCCGAGATGCTCATCGACGAGGCGAGAAAACGCGTCGAGCGCAATCCGACCGATCTGCTATATCGCTTCGAGCTTGGCGAACAGTTGCTCAACGCCGGCCATTTCACCGACGCGATTCCTGAACTCCAGCGCGCGCGACAAAACCCGAACGTCCGCCTCAAAGCGATGAACCTGCTCGGCCAATGCTATGTCGGCAAAAACATGCTCGACCTGGCGAAGAATACTTTCCATGCCGCCGCGAGCGAGATTCTCGTCATGGACGAGAACAAAAAAGACATCCTCTACAAACTCGGGCTCGTTCACGAAAAACTTGGCGACAAAGAGAAATACCTCGACTGCATGAAGCAGATCTACGAGGTGGACTACGGCTATCGCGACGTCGCCAAGCGCGTGGAGGAAAGCTACGGCGGAGAGGACGCCGCGGCGTAGTCGCCATCGCCGTTACGGGCACCGGAAAGCAGAATAGAATTGGACTTGATAAGATTTTATCTTAATCATTTCCGGTGCTCTCCCCCGGAAAACGATCCTCGCTTTCGTTCGCGCTCTTCGCCCTTCGACGGCTGAACCAGCGCAGCGGAACCAGTCCGCGCCTGTTTTCCAGCGGTTTGCTCCTTTACGCGCTGTGTGCTGCGCTGCTTTCGCAGTCCGCGCTGGCGATGAACTACTCCGTCCCGTTCGTCCGGGATGGCCTCCCCTATTTCGACGAAAATAATAACCTTTATCTTACCGGCCTCGGCGCAACCGTCGGCGAGATCGAAGTGCGCGGCAACGAGGGCAACGGCATCGACGGCTTCGACGGGCATCGACAATCCGGCCTCGGGCCGAATCCCGGGGACGCCGGTTACGGGCAATATGGTTTCGTCAATGTGCTCGATTTCAGCGGGTCGAATAATCCCGCGGACAGCTTTTTCCACGGGACTTTTGTGGCGGGCATCATGGCCAGTGAGTATTCGACCGTGAGCGACGGCATTCATTCCGGCCCGTTCACCGGCGTCGCGCCTTTGGCGAAATACTACGGCGCGGTCTTCAGCGGCGCGGGAGACAAAGCCGGCTTTCTCTCGTTGAACAACTCGCTGAATTACGTGCTCCAGACCCAAGGCGCCAGCGTCGCGAACAACAGTTGGGGTGCCACGGTCTCCAGCCAGTCCGAGCTCGATGGCAGCTCGCCGGAATCGCTGCTGATGGACGAATACGCTGGTTACGCCGGCAAGACCGGCGGCACGACCGGGCATTACTCCGACAAGCTGCTGGTGATCGCCGCCGGCAACGCCGGGGAAGAGACCGGCCTGCTCGGCACACCGGCGGACTCCTTCAACGGCCTCACCGTCGGCGCGCTCGACGTGGTAAATGAAAACGCCTCCGGGATCTTCGACACCGGGCGCATGCCGGTGGACCGCGTCGCGTCGTATAGCTCATGGCGACCGCTGGCGGGCGGCCGCGCGGGTGTGGACGTCGTCGCGCCGGGCACCAACCTCTGGTCCACCCTCGCGATCAATTTCACCGGCACCAACGGCCTGATCGCCGGCGTCGCCTCGGGCACCAGCTTCGCCACCCCGCACGTCACCGGCGTCGCCGCGCTGCTATACGGAGCGGCGAATTACCCCCTCTTCGGCATTTCCGATAAAGGGACGCTGCTTTCCACCGACCACAAGCTCATCAAGGCGATCATCATCAACAGCGCCGACAAAATCCCCGGCAAGGACGCCGGCGGCAACGCGCAAACCGCCTGGCAGCCCGGCGAAGTCACCACCACCAACGGCGTCACCAACGCCATCGTGCCGCTGAACTACGCCGTCGGCTCTGGCAGTGTGAACGCCAAAAACGCCTACCTCGAATACAGCGAAGCCGGAAACACCTTCTGGGACGCCAACACCCTCCCCGCGACCGGCAGCGACATCTATTACGCCTTCGGCATCGGCAAATTCAGCACGTCCGACCCGACGCAGCTCTTGAGCGGCCTCACCGCCACCCTCGTCTGGGATCGCCATGTGGACTTTACCGTCGATACCACCCTCGACCCCAACGCGACCGGCGACGTCACCAAAAACCTGCTGAGCGACCTCGACTTGATTTTGCAGGTGGAAATCTCCCCGAACCTCTGGCAGGACATCTATATGTCCGGCGGCACCGGCAGCACCGTCGATCAAATCTACCTGCCGCAACTCTCCGGCACCGCGCACTACCGGCTCGACGTCCACGGCGGCAACATCGCCGACCCCGCCACCGGCGGAGAGCAATACGCCCTCGCCGTCTCCTACACCACCGTCCCCGAGCCATCCGCCCTCTGGCTGCTCGCCCTCGCCCTCACCGCCCTCGCCGCCACGCGCAGCCGCAGAATCTTCCGGGCCTAACTGCAACGCGCGAACCCCTGTAGCGGCGGTCTATGAAACAGAGACTCCACCCTTGCCATGACGCGCCCTTTGAGGCGAAATTACCGTCGATTTAGGCGAAAGGCTGCCCAATGCAAACACCACCCATCCCGGTATTATGCGAAATCCACCGCTTATCCCCATTTCATCTAATTCAAAGTTAGGCGGCAAGGCGCACCCTTATGTCGAACGATGATTGGTTCCGCCGCAAGACATGGACACCGGCAGACCGTGCGGACTTTTCCGCACGTCTGCGGCGGAGTCGCGGCGCATTCCACAAGGCTCAGTATGCTCGCCTTCAGGCATACGAGCTTCAGACCGTCGGCACACCGGAGACTTTGCGCGCTGCCGTCGAGCTTCTCGACACGATTCTGGCCGAGTGGCGCTCAGAGGCTCAGCTTGCAGCAGTCCATCACCAGCATGCTCAGTGTTTCCTCCGTCTCGGCCAGCGGGAGCGCGCTATCGAGTCGTTCCGCGAGGTATTCAGCACTCAGCGCCAGCAGCGTGGCCACATTACCGACGCGCATCTCGATTTCGGTTGGCTCGCCATCATCGTTCCACTGCCGCAGCTCTATTCCGAGGTTTTGGGCGTTCTGGACGAGTTCCAGTATGCGCCGGTCTTTCCCGTCCAGATTTACCGCGACGCAGCCATCCGTGCGGTCATCCATCACTCGCGCGGCGAGGTTCGTCTTGCACGCGATTACGCGCAGCGCGCATTGGCTTCGGCGGCGCTTACTCGCTCCCCTTTACCACGGCATCCGACGCTCGGCGTCGTCACCGCACCGGACTCCGACATCCATGCTCAACTGCAATCAATCGTCGCCTAACCATGCGCTGCAGCGAACCGCTCCGTGCGTCACGGCACCTGCTTCCGCCGCCGCCTTTCCGCCGACCATGCAGGTGCCACGCCGCACTCCGCGGTCGCTGAGCTTGGGTCGTTAGGCGACTTCGCACTTCTGTCCTAGAATGAATCCCTCAGCTCCGCCCCCTTTACCAACCGAAGCCGCGTGGCGAACTTACGTCCGTTCTGCAGTGTCGTTATTTCCAGCGTTTGCAGCATGGGTCTTCGCATCGCTATTTCTACAGGCTCGGCTTGAGATGGTCTGGCGCGAGGCAGGACTTGTCGGCTCTCGTGCGCAATGGCTCATGTCCATTTCGGACGCCTTCCATCACAACTTCAGATTCATATGCCTTGCTGTCGTTCTGGTGATCATTGTCTTAGAGCTACCTGTCCGAGTTTGGCCGCGCTATCGTCGCACAGTCATCTTCTCAGCTACGGTCCTTCTCAACACGGCGGTCTTCGTTTGGGTTCTCACGCTCGCAACGGCTGCGCTTTTGGCTGCGCCACTGCTCGCCAACCACAAATGATTCCAACGCCGCCTAACAATGCGCTGCAGCGAACCCGCCGGGAGCGTCGAAGGTCGAAAGTCGAGAGTCGAAGGGGCAACGGCGCTCATAGAGCGCCGCTGCAGTGCGGTCTGACGCCCGCCTACCCGCCGAAAGTCACCTGCACGATATCGCTCGGCTCGCCGATTTCCTCGTCGTTAATCACCCCGCGCGCCATGTATTCCCGCGCCTCGGGCACGCCGGGAGTCTTGAGCGGCGTCTGGTCGTCAAAGGGGAACTTCTTCCGCTTGATGCCGACCAGCACCCAGTTCGCCGTCCCGACGATGCGCATATAGATATTCACCAGCTCCGCGTAATTCTTCGTGCCGGTGATGCGCACGTGACCGGGCACTGCTTCGGCCTTGATGCGCGGCTTGATGCTGTTTTTGTCGCGCTGCGTTTTGCTGGAAAGAATCTGCATCGCCTCGGCAATGGCGCCCTTCGCACCGGGGTTCGCGCGCAGTTGCTCGAAGAGCGCGAGCAAATCCTTGCGCGAATCGCCCAGCGCGTGCTCGACATCGGCGCTCGCCTGCGACTGCGCCGCGTCCGTATCGACGAGCGTTTGCAATTTCGCAATGAGCGGGTCGAGCAGCGCATTGATGGCCGCCACGTCCGCCGGGCTGAGCTTCAGCGCTGCGGCGTGATCGGTGATCTGCTGTTTGAGGTTTTTGAAAAAGGCGAGCCGATTGGCCGCCGAATCAGGGATGACTGTGTTTGGCATGGTATGTTTTTGGGTTTGGGTTAAGCCGGCCGCCGTCTCCCCGCCACGGGCGGGTTTTTGACGGCCGGAAAGTGGAAAAAGCGGGCTTTTACAGAGAAAAACCGCAGGGCGGCTGCAATCTGGAGCACGGCGGCTGTCATCCGCCCCAGGGCGGATTCGATCCGCCCAATGGCGGGTTGAGGCCGCCCCATGGCGGCAGGCGGACGCCCGACGGCGGATTCAATCCGCCCTACGGCGGCTCTGATCCGCCCGAAGGCGGCAATCTCCCGCCCCGCGGCGGATCGTCCCCGGAGCACGGCGGCGAAAACCCGCCCGACGGCGGCTTCGATTTGGAGCATGGCGGACGGCGAACGCCCCGCGGCGGATGCAATCCGCCCTGCCTCCCAGCCTGCCCAAGTGACGACTGACGCGCCATTCCCCAAAGCCGGGAACGCCAAAGGACGCATCCTATGAGGGCTTTCAAATCGACCAGCCGCGCAAAACATGGCGCGGAGAATCCCAAACCCGGACAAAGCCGTCTATAGCACTATGGTGGGGGGTGCCACGGTCGCCGCGCTCGATCTGGCCTTCCTTTTCGGCTATGACACGGCGAACATTTCGCATAATACGTGTTAGATGGTAGCGCCGCTCGATAAGCTTGAAGCCGATTTCTTTGGCGATCTCGCGGAAGACACGCATGGCCTGTGGGAGGTCTTCGAGTTTGTGCGTTTGCACTATCCAGAGCTCAGCGATCAGCAGGTGCTTGAGCGCGGTCGCGACTACATCACGCGCTGGAGGGACGCAGGTTGGATTCGCATTAGCGATGCTCCGCTCTATCCATCTACGATCAGCAGTCTCTCCGAGAGCTTGGAGTTTCTAGTGCAACACGGTTCGGTTGCTACTCGCTACTTGGAGAATTCGCCGTCGATTGATATTACCGAGCAAGCGCGCCGTGTTTATGAGAGCCAAACCAGGTAAAACTAGCGAGCTAGAGTTGGATTTTCTGTTGTCCCTAACACTCTCGCTTCACTGAGTTGGCTCTCGCGTTTCAAAACTCCACCGCCTCCCGCCGCAGCTGATCTTGTTCTCGTTAGGCATTGCTAGTGCACCGTGAAAACTCTAACATTCATTATACTCACCTCAGCAGTGCTTTTCATCTGCACCTCGCCGATACTCAATGCCGCACCGAAGGACTCCGGCAATTACTCGAAGCGTATTCTTGGCAGATGGCTCGGCCCCCGCAAGTTTCATATCTTTCATTCAGATGGCACATGGGGTGTTCAACGAAACGAAGACGCACCGGAAGACATCGATGGGCGGTGTTGGCACATCAAGGGCAACAAACTGTTCCTCACGTTTCGCGGAGACCACGGGTTCCAAACCGTCGATTTCACTATCGTTTCTTTCACAGCGAAGAGCTTCACCGTTGAGGAAGACGGCCACAAAGAAGTCTATGAGCGTGCACCTTAACCAGAAATCCGCAATGCCTAACCCACATGGAAGATTGCAACTAAGACCCGCGAGCTAAAATGGATTCTAGCTCGTCCCTAAATCTCCTCTTCACTCACGCGAAGAGCTCCCGTTTCAAAACAATCCAGGCATTTCCCGGCACCCATGAAAATCCGAACATACAAGCCCTCAGACGAGAGCGCGGTCATTGACTTATGGAAGCGGTGCGGGCTGGTCGCGCCACAGAACAATCCCCAAGCGGACATCCGGCGAAAGCTCGATGTTGCGCCGGAGTTGTTTCTCGTCGGCACGCTGGATTCCAGGATTGTCGCTACCGTCATGGCTGGTTACGAGGGGCATCGCGGCTGGATCAACTATCTTGCCGTCGCGCCGCATCTCCAAAAGACCGGCTACGGACGCCAAATCATGGAGCACGCCGAAGGCCTTCTCCGTGAACTCGGCTGCCCCAAGATCAACCTCCAAGTCCGCTCAACCAACAAGGAAGTCATCGAGTTCTACCAGCGGATTGGTTTCTCATTCGACGACGTTCTCAGTATGGGAAAGCGTCTTGTGACCGATGAGCCTTTTAACTAACGCGACCGGACGCTGACCAGTATGGAAGGTTGCAGATTTCTCATCGAAGTTCATCCGTCCGGAATAATATCCGATTTAATAGAGTGCTTATTTCCCCATCGGGACGATGGTGCAGGCATGACCACGATCCCTTATGCTCGCCCCCGACGGAAGACAATCTCCGACTGCGCCTATTTCATCTATTTGCACCGCGATCAGTCGCAAGGCGACGCGGTATCGGACTGGTTCCAAGCCGAGCACCAGTTGATGGCCGATTTGAAGCAAGATGCAGGCATCGCGCCAGATGCCTCCATGAGAGGCGATCGCCCTGCCGACACTGCGCAACGAGCGTAACTCATGGGAAAGACGGCAACCAACACCCGCGAGCCAGGCTGGATTCTCGCTCGTCGCTAAAGATCCCGCTTCCCTCCCGCGAAGAGCTGTCCCGTTTCAAAACCCCGCCGCCTCCCGCCGCAGCGCGTGCCGGTTCTCGACGCCGAATTTCGCGAGCAGGGCGCTGACGTGCTTTTTCACCGTGTCTACGCGGAGGCCGAGGATGATGGCGATCTCGGGGTTGGTCTTGCAATCGATGATGAGGTGCAGCACCTCCGCCTGGCGCCGGGTGAGCGGGACCGGAGCGGGCGCGGCGCGTCCGATGGCGCGGATGGCTCGCGAGAGGTTGTGGAGGATCAGTTCGCGCAAACGCGCTTCGAGCTCGCTCGCGGACATGGCCGGCGTGCTTTCATCGTGAAGCCGGAGGAGCGCGCGCAGGAGATGAAGCTCGAACTCGGCATGAGACGACGCCGGTGCGCAGAGGAGCCGCAGCGCCTCGTCCTGTCTCTGCGATTGGTTCGCCTTCGGGTCCATCCCGCGAAAGCACGTCTGTTTAACGAAGTAGCGGGAAAAATCAAGCCGGATGGTGAAGGGGTTAAGAAAAATTCGCGGGTTTACTTGCCAGAGGAAAACCGCAGTGCTGCAATCCGCCCGTGCCGCAACATTCTCGGGGACTTGTGCGACAATGCGCGGGCCGATGTAGTTGCTGACTTCGCATTTCTCCACACTCAACCTACTATTCTTTATGACACCCTGGTTTTGGTATGCAGTTGTTGCGGCCGTCCTTTACGGCGCGCATCAGATTTTCACTCGGCTGGCTTCCAATCGCATCGGGGATGGATTGGGCGGCTTTGTCGTCGAGGGCGTTGCCGCGCTTAGTATCCTTTGCTATCTCGGCTTTCTTTGCTTCACGGGGCGCTGGAACCAGAAGTTTAGCAGCGAGGGCTTTTATTACTCGGCACTTACCGGCGTTTGCGTCGGCGCGGGCACTGTAGCGTTCTTTCTGCTTTTCCAGCGGGGCGGTCCGCTATCTTCCGTGCCGGTCATCCTAGCCGGCGGCGCGGCGATCATGGCTGTGGCTGGCATCCTTTTCTTTCGGGAGCCTGCTTCGTGGCAGCGCCTTCTGGGCATCGCGCTCGCCATCGCCGGTCTCTTTTTGCTACGCCGTTAGTTATTTACCTCCATCATGCCACACGATCACGACCACCACGGACATTCCCACACGCCACCGAGCAACAACGCGGCCTTTGCCATCGGCGTTACCCTCAATCTCGGCTTCGTAGTCGCCGAGGTTGTCTATGGCCTTTCGGCTCATTCGCTGGCGCTGCTTTCCGACGCCGGCCACAACTTGAGCGACGTGTTCGGGCTGCTCATCGCATGGGGAGCGATTCACATCGGGAAGTCTTTGCCGACGAAGCGCCGCACATACGGCTTGCGCCGCTCTTCCATCCTGGCCGCACTGACCAACGCGATCGTCTTGCTCATCGTGGTCGGCGGGATCATGTGGGAAGCGATCGGGCGGTTCTTTCATCCTGAGACTGTCGCAGGCAGCACGGTCATCTGGGTGGCCGCCGCGGGTGTGGTCATCAACACGGTGTCCGCATTGCTGTTCATGGCGGGGCGCGAACGCGATCTCAACATCAAGGGCGCGTTTTTGCACATGGCTGGCGATGCGGCTGTCTCGCTTGGCGTGGTCTTCATAGGCTTCGCGATTCGCGCGACCGGCTGGCACTGGCTCGATCCGGCGGTGAGCATCCTCATCGGCGGCGTGATCGTCTGGGGCACTTGGGGTTTGTTACGCGAGTCACTCAACCTGGCGATGGACGCGGTGCCCGCAGGGATCGACCCTCACGCGGTCGAGGAATATCTCGCGGGGCTTGCCGGTGTCCGAGCCGTTCACGATTTGCACATTTGGGGCATGAGCACCACGGAGTCCGCGCTTACTGTTCACTTAGTCATGCCGCAACCACCAACCGACGACAAATTCCTTCACCATCTGGGACACGAGCTGCACGAACAATTTGAGATCGATCACATCACCATCCAGATCGAGCACGGAAACGCGGACGTGACCTGCCACCAAGAGCCCGCGCATGTTGTCTAGCCCCACACATTGAGGATTTCCCCCGACTTTCACAGCGGCTCTTGCCAGCGGGGGCGGGTGCGCGCATTGTAGCCGCGTGTTAAACGAGCTTCTTGCCGCCGGAACGGGCCTGATCGCGGGCGCCGCGGGCGCGGTTTTCTTTTTGACGAAGTCCTCGGCTGAAAAGGCGGTGCGCATCGCCCGGCTGGAGACGGAGCTGGAGCAGCAGGGCCGGGCGGCGGCGGAAAAGGTGGAGCTGCTGGCGCAGGCGGAGAAGAAGCTGGCGGATGCGTTTGACGCGCTCTCGGCAAAGGCGCTGCGGGACAATAACCAGTCGTTCCTCGACCTGGCGAAGAGCACGCTGGAGAAGTTTCACGAAGGGGCGAAGGGCGACCTGGAGAAGCGGCAGGAGTCGATCAAGGGGCTGGTGGAGCCGCTGAAGCAACAACTGGAGAGCTACCAAAAGAACCTGCAGCAAAGCAGCGCGACGCAGTCCTCGACGCTGGGCGAAGTGAGGAAGCAGCTCGAGCTGCTGTCGCAGCAAAGCGCGTCGCTGGCGAACGAGACGCAGCAGTTCCGGATGATTTTGAAATCGAACCAGGCGCGCGGACGCTGGGGCGAGGAGACGCTGCGGCGCGTGGTGGAGGCCTCGGGGATGAGCGCGCACTGCGATTTTGACCTGCAGGTGAAGGAGGGCGACAGCAAGCCGGACCTGGTGGTGAAGCTGCCGGGCGACCGGGTGATCATTGTGGATGCAAAGGTGCCGGATTTCGATTTTCTCAACGCGCTCGATACGGCGGACACGATGAAGCGCGCGGAGGCGCTGGCGGCGCACGCGACGAAATTGAAGACGACGATCAAGGCGCTGGCGGACCGGAATTACCCGAGCCAGTTTCCGAGTGCGCTCGATTACGTGGTGCTGTTCGTGCCGGCGGAATCGCTCTTCAGCGCGGCGCTGGAAGGCGACCGGGACTTGATCGTGTGGGCGGCGCAGAAGCAAATCCTCCTCGCCACCCCGGCGTCGCTGATCGCGCTGCTGCGCTCGGTGTCGGTGAGCTGGCAGCAGCACGCGCAGACGGAGAACGCGCAGAAGATCGCGGCGGCGGCGCAGGAATTTTACACGCGCGTGGTGAAGTTCACGGAGCACTTTGAAAAAATCCGCGCGGGTCTCGATCGCGCGACCTCTTCGTTCAACGACGCGGCGGCGAGCTTCCAGACGCGCGTGCGCCCGGCCGGCGAGCGGCTCGCGGAGCTCGGCGGCGGCGTTCCCGCCAGGGAGTTGCCGGAGGTGCATCCGCTCGATCCGACGCTGCGAACGATCGCCCCGCGCGAGCTGCCGGTGACAAGGGCGGAGCGCGAGATGCTTGACGCACTTGTTAACGAGGAGGAATGAAACGCCTCACATTGCTCGCGGGTGCACTTTGCGCTTTGCTCGGTCCGTTTTCGCAAGCCGCGGAGAAAATCCATGTGCTCACGACATTCGCGCCGATTTACTGCTTCACCAAAAACGTGGCCGGCGATGCCGCGGACGTGCAGATGCTGCTGCCGCCCGACACCGGCCCGCATGAATATGCGTTTCGCCCGAGCGACCTGAGAAAGATCGCTGACGCCGATGTCATCGTTGAAAACGGTTTCGGAATCGAAACGGCGGTCGATCACGGCTTGCAAGGCGGCATGAAACAAGGCGCGCTGCGAATCGTCGCCAGCCGCGGGATCGAGCCGCTCGCAAATCCGCCGGACGCCGGCGGCAAGCCGGCCGACGCCGAGGAAGGGCCGAACCCGCACGTCTGGCTCGACCCGGAGCTCGCGATCAAGGAAGTCGAAAACATTCGCGACGGCTTGATGCAGCGCGACGCGGCCAACGCGGAGACTTATCTCGCCAACGCGAATGCCTATTGCACGAAGCTGCGAAACCTCGATGACGAGATCGGACGCGCGACGGTTTCGATGAAAAATAAGCGCCTGCTCCCGTTTCACGATTCGTTTCCCTACTTCGCCGCGCGTTACGGATTCGAGATCGTCGGCACGGTCGAGGCGTTTCCGGGCAAGGAACCGACTGCGCGCGACATCAAGCGGCTGCGCGACATCATCCAGGAGCGGCATGTCACGGCGTTGTTTTCCGAGCCGCAGTATTCGGCGAAGATTCTCGAGTCGCTCTCGCGCGATTTGCAACTGCCCATCGTCGTCATCGACCCGATGGAAACCGGCGAACCGTCCGCGGATTTTTACGAAACTGTAATGCGGAAAAATTTGCAGGCGCTCGTGAAGGCGCTGAAATGATTTTTGCCATCGCGCAAAAAGCTCATGCCTGACCCGCTGCTCAAAATCGAAAATCTCTGCGTGAGCTACGGCGATCACGAAGTGCTGCAAAACGTGTCGCTGCAAATTCAGCGCGGCCAGTTCGCGTGCCTGATCGGCCCGAACGGCGCGGGAAAAAGCACGCTGCTGAAAACGATCATGGGACTCGTCAAGGCATCGAGCGGACAGATCACGTCGCACGCGCGGCAGATTGGTTACGTGCCGCAACAACTGCCGCTCGATCCCGATTTGCCGCTGACGGTCGCGGAGTTTTTGTCGCTGAAGCTGACGCGTTCGCGCTGGTGGTTCGGCGCGCGGCGCAGCCTGCGGGAACGCATTTCCGCGCAGTTGAATGAAATCGGCGCGGCGCATTTGATCGATCGCCGGCTCGGACGCCTCTCCGGCGGGGAATTTCAGCGCATCCTGGTCGCTTACGCGTTGTTAAACAATCCGGATTTGCTGCTGCTCGATGAACCGCTGACCGGCGTGGATATCCGCGGCGGCTTGTCGTTTGACGGCTTGCTGCACCATCTGCACGATCACCGGCACATTTCGATTTTGATGGTCTCGCATGATTTGCACCTCGTTGAGCATTTGAGCGACGAGGTTTTTTGCATCAATCGCGACCTCTGCTGCCACGGTCATCCGAGCGAAGTGCTGAAGCCGGAAAATCTCTCGAAGGCCTACGGGCACTTGCAAGGCATGGTCGTCGATCAAGGCGGCAGCGCCTTTATTCCGGTCACGAGTATTCGATGATGCTGCCCGAGTTCCTGCAATATCCGCAAATGCAGCGCGCGTTTGTCATCGCGCTGATCGCCGGGCCGATTGCCGGTTTGCTCGGAACGTTCGTGACGTTGCGGCGCATGTCGTTTTTCTCCGATGCGATTTCGCACGCGGCGATGACCGGCGTCGCGCTTGGTTTTTTGCTGCGGCTCGCGCACGACATGGCGAGCCCCTCGATGCAGGTCACGCTCGTAATTTTTTGTGTGCTGGTCGCGCTGCTGATGGCGTGGCTCTTCGAGCGCACAACGCTGCACACCGATACTGTCATCGCGTTTTCCTACACCGGCAGCGTCGCGCTGGGTGTCGTGCTGATATCGCGACTGCGCGGTTATCGCATGCTGGAAGAAGCGCTCTTCGGCGACATCCTCGCCTCGTCGCCGGCGGATGTCTGGATCGTCGCGGCGCTCGGAGCGGTGATTCTCGGGTTTTTGTTTTTAAATATGCGGGCGCTGACGTTGTCAGTCGTGCAGGAAAATCTCGCGAAGATCGAAGGCATCAATATCCGCGCGCTGAACTATGGCTTTGTCGTGCTCATCTCCGCGGTCGTTGCGCTGCTGCTGCGCGAGCTCGGGGCGTTGCTCATCAGCGGACTCATTGTCGTGCCGGCGGCGGCGGCGCGGGTCAGTGCGGGAAACTTTCGACAAATGCTGATTCTTAGTGCGTGCTTCGGCCTCGTCGGAACGGCGAGCGGAGTGACTTCATCGTATTACCTCGATACGCCGACCGGCCCGACGATCGTGCTCGCCGATGTCGTAATTCTCACGTTCTGCCTCGTGCTCGCACGCGCCCGGCGCGGAAAACGTGAACATTTGCAATCGCCCGCAGGTCAAAGCGAAGCCGCATGAGCTGGTTCACGTTTCGGTTTCCCGATTTTGCGTTTTCGTTCCTGAGCATTTTGTTCGAGGGCATTCCGTTTCTGCTTCTCGGCTCCGTCATTTCCGGCGTGATCGATGCATTCGTGCCGGCGCGCGTGCTCACGAAATTTCTGCCGAAAAATCCCAACGCCGCCATCGTTCTCAGCGGCCTGCTCGGCGTGATTTTTCCGATGTGCGAATGCGGCAGCGTCGTCGTGATCCGGCGGTTCATTCGCAAAGGGCTGCCGCTTTCGTGCGCGGTGACTTACATGCTCGGCGCGCCGATCGTCAGTCCCGTCGTCGCGCTGAGCACCGCCGCCGCGTTTCGCGGACAAAGCCCTGCGGTCATGACTTCGCTGCGTCTGTTTCTCGGATTTTGCATCGCCGTGCTCGTCGGCTTCGTTGTGCGATTCATCCCACACGAAAAATTACTCCAGCGTAAAGTGATCGACACTTTGCCGGGCCAAAAACGCGCGGGACTCCGCATCGCTGCTGGTTCCGCGGGCGATGAGCCTCTCAATCTCGATCTCGATTCCTTCTCGCAAAAAATCTTCCGCGCCATTCAGGCGGCCTCCTCCGATTTTCTCGACGTCGCATTTTTCTTCGTCATCGGCGCATGCATCGCGGCGACGTTCAACACGGCGATCAACCAGCAAATCATTCTGCCGCTCGCGACGAGTCCGTTCTTGTCGATTCTCGCGATGATGCTGCTCGCGTTCATCCTTGCGCTTTGCAGCAGCACGGACGCATTCATCGCGGCGAGCTTTGTCACCTTTCCGTTTGCGGCAAAACTCGCGTTTCTCGTCTTCGGACCGGTGTTCGATGTGAAGCTCTTTTTCCTCTACGGTGTGATTTTTCGGCGCTGGTTCGTCATCAGCCTCCTCGTTGGACTTTTCATTTTGATCGCCGTAATTTGCCTGCGCATCGCTGTTTTGAATTTATGACAAAGTTGTTCAATCGCTGGCTTCCGTGCGCAACGCTCTCTGCGTGGGGCGCGATTTTGCTCGCGTTTTATTTCAGCGGAAAAATCGCGCATTTTCTGCATCCGACTTTTCGCCCCGGTGTGTTGATCGCAGGCTGCGCCATGCTCGTGCTGGCCGCTTCGTTCGCGTTTTTGCCGGGCGTAGCGGGTTGCTGCGACGACGAAAATTGCGGCCATCCGCTCGGGAGAATGACGTTTGGCCGCGTGCTGACGTTTTTGATTTTGCTCATTCCGATTGCGACCGCCGCGATGTTTTCGCCAAAAAATTTCGGCGCGACGACGATCGCCAATCGTGGCGTCATCACCGACGCGCAAGGTCTCACCGCGCGTGCACCGCAGGCAACACAAAGCACTTCGATCGAGCCGCCGCTCCCGACGAAGGACGGCTCGCAACCCGCACCAGAACAAGCCGCGGCGGCGGACCAGCTTTTGCCGAAGAGCGCGGAGGGCAATGTGAAAGTCGCCGTGATCGACCTGCTCTACGCGGCGCAAGACCCGAGCTTGCGCGCTGATTTTGAAAACAAAAAAGTCGAGCTGATCGGCCAGCTCATGCCGGACAATGTGAGCAACGCCAGCGGCAACCGCTTCAAGCTCGTGCGCATGTTCATGGTCTGTTGCGCCGCCGATGCGCGGCCGGTCGCGGCGCTAATCGAGAGCGACAAAAAAACCGACGCGGCCGAAATGTCGTGGATCAAGGTTGTCGGCACCGCGACTTTTCCGATCGAAAGCGGACGCCCGATCGCCGTGGTGAAAGCGGACAGCGTCGCGGTGGTCGATCCGCCCGAGGAAACGATGCTTTATTGAATCGGAACGACCGCGACGATTTCCTTACGGATACGTTCGCCGACCAAATCCCACGTGTAATTCTGTTTAACGAATTGGTAAGCGTGTTCGCCCAATTCCCGGCAAAGCTGCGGATCGGTGAGCAATTTTAACAGCGCATCGGCGAGCCCGCGAATGTCATTGGGCGCGACAAGAAATCCGCTGCGGCCTTCCGGCACCATGTCCGGAATCGCGCCGATCGATGTCGCTACGACGGGAATCCGATGCAGACCCGCTTCGATTAAATTCACGCCCATCGGCTCGATTTGACTGGGTAACGCCAGCAGCGTGGATTTGCGAAGCTGATCGCTGACAGCAGCGAGCGGAATTTTACCGAGGATTTCGACGTTCGGCGTGTCGATTTGCGGAGAGCAACCGACGATTGCGAGTCGCGCGTCCGGGATTTTTTCACGCACGAGCTTGAATGCTTCGACGAGTTGCGGGCCGCCTTTGCGCTGCCAATCGACGCCGACAAAAAGAATGCGTTTGTTTTTGTATCCGTCGTTGTCGGGCGGCTGCGTCGGCTCGGGCAAATTGCCGCCTGCGCCGACCCACACTGCGCGTTCGGGCGGGCAACCGTAATGCCGGATGAGCGAGTCGCGAACGTGCTTGCCCATGACGAACGTTTTCGCCGCGCGCTGGTAAATCGTGCGCTCGAGATCAATCCATCGCTGCGGAAAAAGGTGAGTCGGATCGAACACCGGATAACTCGTGTTCGCGAGATGCGTGTGGTCAGTTAAAACGAAGTGCGGCAACCCATCGATGCTCGCGTCGTAAAGCGATTGGGTTTGAAATGAAAATGCGTATTCGGTGCGACTCGCGCCGAATTTTTTCGCGATCAATCGTCTGACCGCGTGGAAAAAATATGGCGTGCGGTAAAAACATTCGCGAGCCGTTCGCCGGCATGTCGCGATATCCGCCGCATATTCGAGGAGCGTTTGCAGTGCATTACGCAGCACCATTGCATGCGCCGGTTTGACGATGCCCTGGAGCACATCGATCTGCTCGAAATCGAAATCCGGAAATTTTTCGCGAAGCTGCACCGCGACGCGATCGTTGATATGCGAGAAGCCGCCCTGACGAAAAAAGAGAATCTTTTGGCGAATGCGCCCTGCGGAATGCACCGCTACGCGGATTTCAGTTTGATCGGCACGAGCGTCGTGGCGGTTTCCGTTTCCGTCGTGAGGCGCTGCCATTCCTCCATCGCTTCGCGGCGCGACGATTGTTTTTCCACGCCGCGGTTTACGCCGCCGCACAAAATGATTCGCACAGTGTCGAGCAGAATGAAAATGTCGAGAAACAGGCTCATGTGTTTCATGTAGTAGAGGTCGTATTCCAGTTTGCGGCGTGCGTCGTCGATCGAGGAACCGTAGGGATAATTCACCTGCGCCCAACCTGTGATGCCGGGCTGGACCATGAGGCGCTCATGGTAAAATGGAATTTGTTTCGCGAGCATTTCGATCATCTCCGGGCGCTCGGGACGAGGGCCCACAAACGACATATCGCCGGCGAAAACGTGGATAAGCTGCGGGATTTCATCGATGCGATATTTGCGCAGAAGACGTCCGACCGGCGTGATGCGCGGATCGTCGTTGCCATTGCACCAGACCGCGCCGTTTGCCTCTGCATCGGTGCGCATCGTGCGGAGCTTCGTGATTTGGAATTGGCGACCAAAACGTCCGCAGCGCGTCTGCCGATAAAAAACGGGGCCGGGTGAGCTGATCTTTACCGCAAACATCGCCAGCAGTAGAAGCGGGAACGAAAAGACGATACCAGTCGCTGAAACCACAATATCAAATAGTCGTTTAATTTTTTTGATATACAGCAAATGCGGCTCGCCGCTCGCATTGAGGAGCCATTCGGAGGTGAGCAGCTCGATCGGCACGTATTGGTCGATTTCTTCGCAGAGACAAATCAGCGGCATCACGGTGACGCCCGAATAGCGAAGCTGGCAGAATTGCCGGCAAAGCGCGGCGTCGCTGAAGCTTTTGTTCGTGCAAAGAACGCGCGAGATTTTTTCGCGCCGGACGATCTCGGCGAGATCCGTCGCCTTGCCCAGGACATTCGCGCAATTTTGCGCTTTGTAGCCATTGTATTCGATCACGCCGGCGAGTTCGAGGTGCTGACCGCCGAAGGAATTGAACAGTCGCGTTTCCAGCTCATCGAAGCTGCACGTGATGATGTAAGCGACACGCTCGCGGTAGTTCCGCAGAAAATGCAGGATGAAAACGTGGTGCGCAAACGCGAAAGCGTAACTGAGAATTCCGCCGAGCAGCATGACACCGCGTCCGAGCGGCCTGGCAAAATCAACATAAGTAACAGCAATCACCAACCCAATCGCCAGAAGGTCGCAAAGCGCGAGGATCAGAGCGCGCTTGAAAATGCCCTTGTTCGCGCTGTGAGTGGAATAAAGACCGAAAATATACGTGCTCGCCGAAAACATGAGGGAACCGCAAATAACGAACGGCCAATTAGCAAAAATGGCCCCGGCGGATTCGTCGCCGAAACGCAACCAGATACCGAACAGCAGTCCGGCATAAAACAGCACCGCATCAAGGGCGAAGTGATACGATATGTGGAGCCAGTGTTTACGGAGATTACCGTTGGTGTTCATGGGGCTGATAACGGCTTCAACGTCGCAGCCAATTCCCTAGGCAGTGACAGCCGAAGCAGTTGTATTGGGGTCGCAGACTTTGGCCTAACTTTGCAGCAATGTCCAATAATTTTTTTAGAACGACGGAATCGCATGAGCTTGAAACCATTCCATCCAGCGCTATCGTTTTTTTGTGAAGCGCGTTTTTGCCCTTGTGACTTTGCTCGCTACAACCGCGTTAGTTGCCGAGCCGAAATCAAACACGAACGCACAAAAACAGGCTGAGGCGAAAGCGGCGGCCGCCCGGGCAAAAGCCAATCGCGACGCCGCACAGCAGCATTTGCTTTCAATGCGCGCTGCGGCGGAAAGGGCGAACGCAAGAAAACAAAGCGAGCAACAGAATTTGACCCCCGTTTCGAACGGCTCGAATCCTTCTGACTAGCTGAGCTCTTGTAAAATCGCAGCGGCGTTTTTGTCCCAAGTATATTTTGCTAAAACATCCTGTCGCGCCTGATCGCCGAGTGTATTCCGCAATTCATCGTTTTGTGCCAACTCCGCCAGTCGCTCGCGCAGGCTCTTGCTCGACAGCGGCTCAAACAAGCATCCATTTTCGCCGTCGCGAATCACCGCAACAATCGACTCCGTCCGCGGCGCGAGCACAGCACGCGCTTGCGCCATATATTCGAAGAGTTTGATCGGCGAGCGATATTCGTTGCTGTGCGGAACGACGCAAATGTCCATGGCTGCGATGTGCGCAGGAATTTCGGCGTGCGGAACTGCGCCGGCGAAAACAACGCGCTCGATGATGCCAGTCCGTTTTGCCTGCATCGCCAGCGCCTCACGCAAAGTGCCATCGCCGATTAGCAAAAGCTTCAACTTCGGAAATTGCGACGCAAGCGCAGCGACGGCATCGATCAGCAAATCGAGCCGATGCCATTCCACGAACCAGCCGACGAAACCGACTACGACGAAATTTTCCAGATGCAAACGCTCACGCATCGGCTGGCCATCAGCGACATTCGCGCAGTCTTCGGCGTCGACTGCATTTGGCAACACGAGCACTTTTTGTTCATCGACGCCTTGCGAGATGATGCGACGTTTCAAATGCGGCGAAACCACGACGATCACGCGCGCGTTAAAAAAAACGAATCGGTCGCAAAGCCGCGTGATGCCCCTAAATAAAGGCTGCGCGCGCACTCGCTCATCGCCGACGAGTTCGTTGACTTCGATGATCAGCGGAATTTTTCGTAACCGCGCGAGCAGCGCCGTCGAGAAGAGAAAAAATGCGTGCCGCTCGTAGATCGCGTCACATTTTTCGCTGTGTAAAATTGATCCATTGCGAAAAAACGCAACGATGTTGTAGCCGATCTCGAGCAACTCGAAAACGAATGCGGGGCAATGTCGCGAGAGCCGTGCAATGAAACCGGTGCGCGCCGGTTCGCGATATGGATTGCTGCCAGCGGTTCGGCGCGGATCGATGCCGGTCGGACTGGAAAATACAACTGTGTGTCCGAGTTTTTCGAATGCGCGGGCGATTCCGGAAATGTGCACGGCTTCCGCTCCGGTGCCGCGTGTGCGGAAATGGTAGAGGATTTTCACGCGTGCGCTCTGTTTAGGACATCGTAATAAGCCGCAGCCGCGCGGTCCCACGAAAATTGCAGCGCGTAATTGCGAATCGCGTCGCGATTCGGCTCCGTCGCAAAAATCTGCGCGAGCGCGAAAACCAAATCCTGCAAATCGCCGCGTTCAAAAGTTTGCCCGAGAAAGTCTTCGCGCAATACTTCCGGAATTCCGCCGACGCCGCTCGCAACGACACGCAATCCGCTCGCGAATGCCTCAAGAATTACATTCGGCACGCCTTCGTTTTCACTCGGCAGACAAAGCACATCGGCGGCTTGCATGTAACGCGCAACTTCCGACGAGGATTTGCGTCCGGCAAAATGCACGAGCTCGCCAAAGCCACACTCGCGCGAAAGCGCGCGAAGCTCGTGTTCAAGCGGGCCGCCGCCGATCAACACGAGATGATAGCGCGGGTCGGCCGCGACTTTGCAGAGGTCGGCGTGAGCGCGAATGAGCAGTTGCGGATTTTTTACGTCGTAAAAATTTCCGACAAACAAAATCAGACATGCATCCGCATCGATGCCGAGTTCCGCGCGGGCGGATTTTTGGTCGGCGGAAACAAACGTGTTTAGATCAACGCCGTTGTAAATCGGGTGCAGTTTTCCGCGCACAATTCCGGCCTCGTCGAGCAACCGCGCAAGCTCGGCGCTGCGCGTGATGATCGCGGACGCGCTGCGCATCGATTCGACAATGATGCGACGGCGCAGCGGCATGCGCAGGTATTGATGCACGTCAGACCCTTGCGCGATCACGGCAAAGGAGAAGTTCATTTCCGCCGCGAGTCGCGCAATCGCGCAGCCGTCCGGATAGATCCACGATGCGAGCACGAGATCGAATGGAAATTTTTCGCGCAACTCGCAGATCGGCCCGCGCAATGCAGCGGACATCAGACGGTGGTTCACCGCGCTCCCGATTTTCGGCACGTAGTTTGTCGCGACGTATCGCGGATGAAACGCGCGATCTTCTTCGCGGCAAATGTGCTCGCGTTTTGCAAATGGCAGCGACGGACGCGGCGAGATGACGCGCGTTTCAAAATCCCGCAGATGGTGCAGCAGCGTCGCGTTATCGAGGCCGCGATACGGCTCCGCTTTGTCGGGAAAAAGATTGGAGACAAAAAGCAGCTTCGGCATCAGCGCAGGATCAGCGAACGGTAACGAAAATCGCGAAACTCTCCGGGGTCGCCGGAATGCCCGGCTTCCGCGGCGTGAATGATGTTTACCATTTCTCGCGCGGTGACGTAGTGAAAAACCAGGTTCGAATTTTTCAACGAGACTTCCGCAAGCTCGCCATGAAATTTCCACATCGGTTCGCCGAGCAGCATCGCGGAATTGCGCGGCAGCGCGCCGTGCGTGTGCAATTTGATGAAAAGCCATTGCGGGCGGCGCAGCACATGGATTTGCAACTCGATCCACAATTTCAGCCGGTCGATCGTCGGTGGATTTGCCGCGGTGAGATCGCCGTTTTCCACTCGCGGCAAAATGCCGAATTTCCGCCAGCTCCAGTTCAATCCGAGCGGCCCTTGCACGAGCAGCAAATCGCCGCAGGGCTCGCTGCGCAATTTCGCTGGAATGCCCGTGTCGTGCGACTTCGCGGCCGGCGTGTCGGTTGCGTAGTAGACACTGTTGATTGTTCGCGTCTGCGTGCGATCGGGCGCGGATGGCATGGTGAAATCGGCGTAGCAACCGGCCTCGCGCAGCACGCGCAATTCCTCGCGAACGCCGCAGTGGCGGCCATCCGGGTGCGAATCATCGAGCGCCCAATTTCCATGAATGAAACCGAATCGCGTCGCGCCGCTCTCATCGCGCGTTAGCAAGCCGTGACGCAGCAAATCGCTTTTGCCGCGCTCAAGTGTTGCGCGCAAATTTTCCGCAGTGTCGCGGTCGTGATGCAGATGCACCTCGGTCTCGCATTGCGTCTCGCGGCAGAGCTGCGCGATACGCTCCACAATGTCCGCATCGTATTGCTCGACTGGATAGAAAAATGTGTGCTTCGGCGGCGCTCCGTTTGCATCGCGAAATGCGGACGCGATTTTCGGAAACTCCGTTTTCCATTTCTCGACACGCGCGAATGCTTCCGTTTTGTCCGCGTCGTGGAATGGCTCGAAATGATCGCACACGCAAATCATCGCGTGCACTTTGCCAGCGGCGCTCGGTTCGCGTTTGCGCCGTAGATACGCCGGAAGCCAGAGATCGAGCGCCTTCAGCACAAACTGAAAGCTGCGCGGCTACAATCCGCTGCGCGCTTCGAGTTCCTCGCGGCCCTCGATGATCACGTCTTTGTAAGTCGCGTTGCTTGGAATCATCGGCAGCACGTGCTCGGTGTAAGGCACCATGATGTCGAGCACGTATGTTTCCTTCGCATCGAGCATGCGCTGGATTGCGGCGCGCAAATCTTTTTTGTGCACGACACGCTCGCACGGCACGCCGAAGCCTTCGCACATTTTCACGTAGTCAGGATAAATGCGTGAGAGATCGCGGGGATCGCCGAGGAACGTATGGCCCCGGTTGCTTTTATAAAACCGGTCTTCCCATTGCACCACCATGCCAAGGTATTGATTGTTTAAAATCATCACCTTCGCAGCGATGCCTTCGATATGCGCGGTCGCGAGTTCCTGCACATTCATCAAAAACGAGCCGTCGCCATCGATGTCGATCACTTGTTTGTCGGGTCGCGCGATTTTCGCACCGATGGCCGCAGGATAGCCGAAGCCCATCGAACCCAGCCCCGCCGACGTAAGAAACGTGCGCGGCTCCGTAAAGTCGTAATGCTGGCCGGCCCACATTTGGTGCTGGCCCACGCCGGTCGTGATGATCGCCTCGCCCTTGGTCATCTCGTGAAGCAGATGGATGGCATATTGTGGCTGGATCACGTCTTCGGTGTCCTTGAATGAAAACGGATACTTCTCACGCCACGCTTCGATCTTGTCGAACCACGGCCGGAAACGTGTGAAATTCGACTTCACGCGTTTGCGTCCCGCTTTTTCGAGGAGCTGATTCAGCCGGCCGAGCGCGTATTTCACGTCACTTAAAATCGGCAGCCGCACGACCTTGTTTTTGTTGATCTCCGAGTTATCGATGTCGATGTGGACGATCGTTCCGTGCTCGGCGAATTTCTCGATCTTGCCCGTCACGCGATCATCAAAACGCACGCCGATCGCGAGCAGCAGGTCGGCTTCGTTCACCGCGTTGTTCGCGTAAACAGTGCCGTGCATGCCGAGCCATTTCAGCGAAAGCGGATGCGTCTCGGGAAATGCGCCGATACCCATCAGCGTCGTCGCCACGGGGATTTGCGTGCGCTCGACAAACTCCAGCAACTCCGCCGACGCGTCACCGGAAATGATGCCGCCGCCGCAGTAAATCATCGGCTCCTTGTGCGACTCGATCAGCCCGATCAGCTCGTTGAGCTCGAGATCATCCGCGTGCCTCACCGGGTCGTAGCCGCGCAGGTGGATTTCGCTCGGGAAAACCGGCTGCGTCTTTGCCTGCTGGATGTTTTTAGGAATGTCGATCAGCACCGGCCCCGGGCGACCGGTCTGCGCGATGTAAAACGCTTCTTTAACAATCCGCGGGATGTCATTGATGTCCATCACGAGATAGTTGTGTTTCACAACCGGCAACGTCATGCCGAACACATCGGTTTCCTGAAACGCGCCCTTGCCGATCATGTGCTGCGGCACCTGGCCAGTGATCGCCACCAGTGGAATCGAATCGAGAAACGCGTCCGCGATGCCCGTCACGAGATTCGTCGCGCCCGGGCCGCTCGTCGCCATGCACACGCCGGCCCTGCCCGTCGCGCGCGCATAGCCTTCCGCTGCGAACACACCGCCCTGCTCATGCCGCGGCAAAATCGTGCGAATCTTTTTCGACTTCGTCAGCGCCTGGTGCATGTGCATCGAGGCACCGCCCGGATAAGCAAAGATCGTATCCACGCCCTCGCGCTCGAGACACGCGACTAAAATTTCCGCGCCATTCATGACGACGCCGCGCTCGGGCTTTGCGGCGTGTTTCGATGCGGAAGTTTTGCTGCGTGCAGTGGTCTTCTTGCTCATAAAAGGGACGCGGACTATAGCGGGGATGCCGCTTCCACGCAAGCCGGAGCTCGCCGGTTCAAAATCATAACCACGCTGGACGGGCTGCGCCTGGTCCGCTGCAATATGCAATTTGCATTCTGCAATCACCCCGCTAGCGTGCAGCGCGTTTTGTGAACGAAAAAACTCCTCTCTTCATCGGTCTGCGCGCGGCGCGGGCGAATCTCGTGCCGGGGTTGCTAATCCAGGCGGCGATGATCGTGCTCGTGCTGGCGTATTATTTTTGCGATGCGGCGCGGCCGTGGTTCGCGGCGCTCGCGCAGGCGAAGGCGCACGGCGGCGTGCTGTTCACGATCGCGGCGTCACTGATCGCCGGTGCGCTGCTGCCGCAGTTGCTGGCCGTGTGTATTTTCCAAGGCGGAAAAATGCAGCGCGGCGATCTCGCGGAGCTGGCGTTCCTCGCGGTGTTCTGGAGCGTGAACGGGCTGTGCGTGGACGGGCTATATCGGCTGCAGGCGGTTATGTGGGGGCCACAGGTCGATGCGCTGACGGTGCTGAAAAAAGTGATCTTCGACGAATTCGTTTACAATCCGGTGCTCGCGGCGCCGCTCGGCATGGCTTGCTACGAATGGAAAAATCAGCGCTACGCCATGCACAATATGTCGCGTATCTGGACGCGGACGTTTTACAAAAACAGAACTGTGCCTGCGCTGCTCGCGACGTGGGTCGTGTGGATTCCGGTGACGGGCGCGGTCTATTCGCTGCCGCCGCTTTTGCAGATCCCGCTCTTCTCGCTGGCGCTGACTTTCTGGGTGCTGATGTTTGCCTACATCACCAGCAGGCACGATAGCGCCGGGGCAAAAGACGAAAACCTTTGCGTCGCCGCCGCGGAGTGATTTTCATGTCACCGCTCAGTCTTTAACCAACCACTCTCCACCTCCCGATGACAGCCAACGAAATCTTCGCCCGGATGCCCGCCAATACTGCGAGCGCGCTGTTTGCGCACGTGCTCGAAAACGAAAAACCGCTCTACAAAGCCACCATCGAGACGCTCGCGAAACAGCGGAAGTTGCGGCCCGTTTTTGTGGAGCGCAAACCGCGCAACGAACGTCACGCCTGGCTGAAGGAGGCGATCGGCCGCAAGCAAAACGAAGCCGTCGCGGCACACTTACTGCAAATCTGGCTCGTCGGCCAGCACGCGAAATTGCTCTGCGATTTTCTCGACGGTCTCGGCATCAAACACGACGAAAACGGCACAATCGAGGAACTGCCGCCATCGCCGACACGCGCGAAATTGCAGCCTGTGATCGATTCGCTTTTTGAGAAACACGATCCCGATGTGGTGCGCGTTTATTTGCACACGTTCCAGGCGCTCGACGAAAAAGGGTGGGACGCGCTCGCGGATTTTCTCGAGACGGACGAGCGGCTGCGCCTGACGGAAACCGCGGCTGTTTAATCCTGCCGCCGCGAACGTGGTTCGCGATCTTTTACCGTTGCGGTGCTCGGGACGGTGACGAACGGTCCGCCCTCGAGCGGCGCGGGTTTGCTGAAGGCGACTTCCGGGACGGCGCTCGATTTGCCGGCGAGCGGGAAATCTTTGCGCAGCGGATAATACGGGTAGCCTTCCCACATGAGGATGCGGCGCAGGTCGGGATGACCGGCGAATTTGATGCCCATCATGTCGAAAATCTCGCGCTCATGCCAGTTGGCTGTCGACCAGATGTCGGCGACGGTTGGCACTTCGAGTTCGTCTTCGGAGACGCTGAGTTTGAGCCGGAGATGAATGCCGGATGCGAAGGAGTAAAGTTCGTAAACGACCTCGAAGCGCGGCTCTTCGCCGAAGTTATCCACGCTGGTGATGTCGAGCAAGTAGTCAAAGCCGAGCTCGTTTTTGCAGAACCAGCAGATGTCTTTGATCGTGGCTCGGTCGACGATTAGTGTCGTCTCGCCGCGAAACTCGATGGTCGCTTTGACGGGAAACTTGCTGGCGATGGATGTGGCGGCGTCGACGAGAGTCATGGAACGAATGGCTAAGCCGTCATCTCCTCCAACAGCGCGCGTTTTTGGTCGCCGAGCGAGCGCTCTCCGTCAATTTTGCGCTGAAGTCTCATCAAACCATCGAGCAGCGCCTCGGGCCGGGGCGGGCAGCCGGGCACG
>Ga0070741_10002629_pt1 | contig 47398 bp, 38 predicted proteins | sample Coa_R1_4_FD_66440 | JGI IMG/M metagenome (GOLD analysis project Ga0070741, IMG submission 66440) | Surface soil microbial communities from Centralia Pennsylvania, which are recovering from an underground coalmine fire - Coalmine... | ecosystem: Environmental > Terrestrial > Soil > Unclassified ... | reverse complement strand
TTCTTTATTAGTAGTGCGATTCCTGCGCGGTGCGAACGCGCGACGATCCGCCGTCAAGGCAGCGCCGGGCAGCCGCGATTTCCGCGTCGGTTGCACCCTTGCTCCGCGCGTAGGCTTCAGCCATTTCGGCGCTATACTTTGCTACGTAGTAGCGAACGACCGAGCATGACGCGCGATGCAGGATTCCTTCAGCAGAGGCTTCAACGGGCGCCAGTGCCAAGAGAATCGCAAAGAAAGAGAACAGCAAACGAAACCCCATGATCGGGTTTTTCCTTCTTCAAGATTTGACTGGATTAAAGAGCTCTGCGGCTCGATGTCGGCGTAGTGTCATAATCACCCCCACTGCACAACCCCACGTCAGGCATGACGCGCAGGGGAGCTATGCACACGGTACCTCGTTAAGGTTTCCGGGCGAATCAGGACAAAAACAAGATGTGATTTGCGGTTCCACGCTAAAAGCTTTTTCGAAGTTGCGCGTTTAACACATTGGGCGATCAAAAGTTCCGAACACATTTTCGCCGTAGTCTGACAATCGGTGAAATGATACAGCGCCCGCCTCAGCTTCTCTTCCTCCCTCACCCATCCTCATGAACAAGCAACGCGTCATACCACTCATCGTGGCCACGGCCCTGTTCATGGAGAACATGGATTCGACGGTCATTTCGACGTCGTTGCCCGCGATCGCCGGTGACATCGTGACGAGCCCGCTGACGCTGAAACTCGCCATCACCTCCTATCTGCTATCGCTCGCTGTCTTCATTCCGGCGAGCGGCTGGACCGCCGACCGCTTCGGCGCACGACTGGTGTTTTCGAGCGCGATCGCCGTCTTCATGGCCGGCTCGATCGGCTGTGCGCTGTCGGGATCGGTGACGGATTTCGTGATCGCCCGCACGCTGCAAGGCATCGGCGGCGCGATGATGACGCCGGTCGGGCGTCTCGTGCTGCTGCGCTCGATCGACAAGAGTGCGCTGGTCAATGCCATGGCCTGGGTCACCGTGCCGGCGCTGGTCGGTCCCGTGATCGGACCGCCGCTCGGCGGTTTCATCACCACCTATTTCTCCTGGCACTGGATCTTCCTGATCAACATCCCGATCGGCCTGCTCGGCATCTTCATGGCGTTGCGCTTCATTGACCCCATCAAGAGCGAAAACCAGGAACCCTTCGATCTCACCGGCATGGTACTGGCCGGCATCGGCCTCGCCGGCATCGCCTTCGGCCTCTCGGTCGCCGGGCTCAATCTCCTGCCGTGGACTGTCGTCGCTTCACTGGTGGTGGTGGGCGCGATCTCGATGACGCTCTACGTTATCCACGCCCGGCGAACCTCCTCGCCCGTGCTCGATTTCGGATTGCTGCATCTGCCGACCATGCGTGCCAGCATTCTCGGTGGCTTCACGTTCCGCCTTGGCATCGGCGCCCTGCCGTTCCTGCTGCCGCTGTTGATGCAGGTCGGCTTCGGCCTCACGCCGTTCAAGTCGGGGCTTGTCACCTTCGGCACGGCCGCCGGCGCGATGGGCATGAAGACGCTCGCGGCGCGCATCATCCGCACCTTCGGCTTCCGCAACCTGATGACGGTCAATGCCGTCATCAGTTCGATCTTCCTCGCCGCCTGCGCCCTGTTCACGGTCACGACCCCGTTGCTTCTGATCGTGATCATCCTGGTGGTCGGCGGCTTCTTCCGCTCGCTGGAATTCACCGCGATCAACACGGTTGCCTATGCCGAGGTCGAACCGTCGCAGATGAGCCGCGCCACCACGCTCGTCAGCGTCAACCAGCAACTCGCGGTTTCCGCCGGCGTCGCGATCGGCGCCTTCTGCGTGGAGACCACCCTGTGGCTCCGTCACATGCCGGACCTCACTGCTGATGTTTTCGCGCCGGCCTTTCTCGTGGTGAGCGTGATCTCGATGATGTCGGCGTTCTTCTTCTGGCGGATGCCAGACGATGCCGGCCACGAAATCTCGGGGCGCAAGGCGGTCGAGATTTCCAGCCGCAAGGGCGCGGCGAAAGAGGCGGTCAAGGCCGCCAGCCAGGGCACGCAGGACGCGCGGGATCAGAAGCTGGGGTGAGCAGCACCACAGGCGTCGCGGACCCCGTTTTCCGTCATTGCGAGCGAAGCAATCCAGAAAAGCAAAAGAACTGGATTGCTTCGTCGCCTTCGCTCCTCGCAATGACGATCTAGCTTGGGTCCTTCGCCCCCGAAACCCCGTCGCCAGCACAAAACGCTCGGAGGAATCCTGCCTGCTGGCCGCGTCGCGGCTTCCAACGGTGCCATCCCCTCAGTTACAATCGGCCATGCGGAGGCCGGAGACATACATGAAGCGGCGGACATTCATTGCGCTATTGGGAGTTTCGTTGGCGCGGCCACTTGTGGCGGTCGCGCAGCAGACGAGACCGGTCGTCGGTTTTCTCGGGAGCGGCACCGCGGTCGACCAGAAAAATCTAGTATCGGCGGTGCTGCAAGGCCTGAAAGAGGCCGGCCTGACCGTGGGCGAGAATGTCGACGTCGAGTATCGCTGGGCCGATGGCCACTACGAGCGCTTGCCGGCGCTTGCCGAAGAACTGGTCAAGCGCCCGGTGTCGCTCATCATCGCCGCCGGCGGGAGCGATCCCGGTCGCGCTGCCAAGGGCGCAACGTCGACCATCCCGATCGTCTTCATTACCGCGGCAGATCCGATCAAGGCGGGACTGGTGGCAAACCTCAACCGCGGCCAGGGCAACGTCACCGGCATCAGCATGATCGGCTCGACGCTTGAGTCGAAGCGGCTCGAGCTCCTGCACGAGATGTTTCCGCAAGCCTCGATCGGCGTGATGATCAATCCGGGCTATCCAGCCGCAACTGTGCAAGCGCAGGAAGTCGAGGAGGCCGTGCGCCGCCTTGGCATCAAGGTTGTCGTGATCAATGCGGGCACGCCGGCCGACGTGGATACGGCCTTCGCCAGATTCGACGAGCAGAAGGTGGGCGCCGTGCTCGCCTGCAACGATCCCTTCTACGGGTCCGATCGCACGCATATCGCAGCTCTTGCTCTGCGTTACAAGCTGCCGGCGATGTCGTTCCGCCGCGAGTTCGCCGAAGTCGGCGGACTCGTCAGTTACGGCGCGGAGTTTGCCGAAGGTTACCGCCAGACCGGAATCTATGCCGGCAAGATCCTTGCCGGCGCCAAGCCGGCTGACCTGCCGGTGATGCAGCCGACCAAGTTCGAGCTCGTCATCAATCTCAAGACGGCAAAGGCGATCGGGCTGAAAATCTCCGAGACGTTTCTGGTGCGTACCGACGAGGTGATCGAATAGACGTGCTTCCGCTGTCGCGGGGGTATGACGATCCACTAAGCCTGCTTGTCGCCACCTCGAAACCCCGTCGCCAAAACATAGCGCTCGGGCTTCTGGCTCAGGCGTCAGGCCGCGCCGCCGTTGATGGAGAGCGGGCATAGAGCGTGTCGATACGATCGCGCCACATCGCCACGAACGCACCCGAGGTGAGCTCGTCGACCGACTTCCATTCGCGTTTGACCGCGGGAAGCGTATTGCCCCAGATGGCGCGCTTGCACCATCGCTCGCCCTTCTCGATCCCCTCCTGGGTTGCACACATTGACTTCCAGGCAATCCGCTCGGGATGGCTGATGTGCTCGGCCGCTCCTTGCCAGCCTTGCTGGTGGATCAGATAGAGATCGGAGAACGTCGGCTTCTTGTGCGTTACTGCTTCGAATAGCGCCGCTTCGGTGAGGAACTTGTAGGCGGCAGCCACAGCATTGTCGCGAGCATTGAGGATGTCGCCAGACCCGAACTTCCCGAATTCATACTTGCTGAGCTGGAACAGGCCGATATAGGAGCCGGTACGTTCCGTGGGATTAAAATCGGATTCGACTTTGGCAACCGCCTTCATGAAATTGGCATCCATGTCGAACGCTTTTGCCGCGCGCTCGATCTCCTGGACTGGCGTGCCGAGCCTGACGTCGCGCAATGTCGCCAAGACGATCTTCGCGGGTTTCTCCGGCGGAGGTATTTCGGAGTAGACGTAGTATTTCAGATACGCCAGTTCGCCATGCTCCGGATTGGGCGACGCGGCCAGCGGACCATCCGGCTGTGGCGTTGTTTCGTTCGCTGGTATCACAGGCTCCAGGCTCGCCTGCAACCTTTGTCCTTGCTGCGGCGGCGAGTTGGTCACATCGGACGACTTCACACCGTCCGCCGCTGCGGCGCTGAATCTCGCCGCAACAACCTCGTTCGCCGATAATGTTGTATCGAGTTTCGCGTCGATTGCCGGTGTCGGGATCGCCGCGCTGAGATTCGTCAGCACCGCCGTCGCATTCAGCGGGAGGGCGCTGAATGCCCCAGCAACTCTCGCGTTAGGGGCTAAGACGCTCGGGCGCGAGGCAGCAATCTGATGGATCGCCGCAAGCGAAATTACACCGAGCGCCCCGGCAACATAGTTTGTCGGCCAGTTCCCCAATATCGCGAGCCGCACCGCCGCGGTTCCCCCGTTCACCCCCAAACACAGAGGGCGGAGTTGACACGCAATTAAGGAAGTGACGGGAAGACAATGAGGCGCCCGTGTGGCGCAGGGGGCGGGGCGGTATCAGCGGCTTTGTTTGGCTACGTAGCGGCGCCCCGAAACCCCGTCGCCAGCACATAGCGCTCGGATGAATCCTGCCGGCTCGCCGCCGGCTTGACGTGGCGGACGCTCGCATAGTCGCGCTTGAGCTGTGCCATCAGCTCGGCGTCGGCGCCACTCTGAAAGGTCTTTGCGAGGAAGGCGCCGCCCGGCTTCAAAACCTCAGTGGCAAAGGCGGCGGCCGTTTCCACCAGCCCCACCATGCGAAGCTGATCGGTCTTGCGATGGCCCGTCGTGTTGGCGGCCATATCGGACATCACGACATCGGCGCGGCCTTCCAACATTGCGATCAGGCGTTTCGGCGCATCTGAAGCGAGAAAATCCAGCTGCGCGAAAATCACGCCTGATATTTCCGGCATTTCGAGCAGGTCGATCGCCACGACCCTGCCCTTGCCGCTCGCAATACCGACGCGCTTGGCGGCGACCTGGCTCCAGCCGCCGGGCGCCGCGCCAAGATCGACCACCGTCATGCCGGATTTAAGCAGATGATACTTGTCGTCGATCTCGGTGAGCTTGTAGGCGGCGCGCGAGCGAAAGCCCTCGCGCTTGGCGCGCGCCACATAGGGATCGTTGAGCTGGCGCTCCAGCCACAGTTTCGAGGACAGCTTGCGCTTGCCCGCACTCTTGACGGTGACATGCAGCCGCCCGGTCGTGTCTTTCGCCATGATGATCTTGCTTATCCTGGCCCCATGGTTCGAGACGCGCGTGCCGCGCTCCTCACCATGAGGGGTTACACCTCATCCTGAGGAGCACGCCTTAGCGTGCGTCTCGAAGGATGAGGCCACCGTAGCCTTTAACATGCAAAAAAGTCTTGCGCCTATCGGCCGGCCAGCGCGCCGTCCTCGCGCATCATTTCCACCAGCATGCCCTCGCGCAGTCCCCGGTCGGCGACGCGCAACCGCGGCATCGGGAAGGCATTGCGGATCGCGTCGAGAATGGCGCAGCCCGCCAGCACGAGATCGGCGCGCTCGACGCTGATGCAGTGGTTGGCGGCGCGCTCCTGGTAGCTCATCCGCAAAAGCCGCGCGATGGTCGTGGTGATCTCCGCATCATTCATCCAGATGCCGTCGACCCGCCGCCGGTCGTAGCGGTGCAAATTGAGATGAATGCCGGCGAGCGTCGTCACCGTGCCCGACGTGCCGAGCAGGTGCATGTCGACGAGATCCCGGCTGTGCTCGGCCGCGAAGGGCGCAACATGTTTGGCGACTTCGGCCGTCATGTCAGCGTAGGCTTGCGCCGTGACGTCGCGGCCGCCGAAATGTTCGGCGAGCGTGACGACGCCGAGCGGGATCGACATCCAGTCCTTGATGCGAGGGGTGGCATTGGCGACATGCGGATCGCGCTCGATCCGCACCAGTTCGGTCGACCCGCCGCCGATGTCGAACAGGATAGCGCCCCGCCCCTTGGGATCGAGCAGCGGCGAACAGCCGATCACGGCCAGCGCCGCCTCGGTCTCGCGATCGATCACCTCGAGGCGAATGCCGGTCTCTGCCGCGACGCGGTTGCGAAAGCCCTCCGCGTTCGAGGCGGCGCGACAGGCTTCGGTTGCGATCAGCCGGAGCCGCCTCGCCTTCCGCGACTTGATCTTGTCGCGGCAAATGGCGAGCGCTGCGATCGCGCGTTCGATGGCCGCCTCGCTGATGCAGCCGGTGGCGGAAATGCCCTCGCCGAGGCGAACGATCCGCGAAAACGAATCGACGACGCGAAAGCCGTCTTCGGTGGGGCACGCGATCAGGAGCCGGCAGTTATTGGTGCCGAGGTCGAGCGCGGCATAGACCTCGTTTCCGGGTGCCAGCTTCGCCTCGGCGGCATCCGCCGCAACCGGTATGACCGAGCTTCCGCGCGACGCCGCGTCGTCGCGAGGGCGCGTATCGTCCTTCATTCAAATGTCTTTCCCCGGCTCTAGAGCCGACGAGGAATTTCTGTTTCGGGGGTGACTCTAGCAGTGGAAAGGCCAGTGGCAAGGGCGGTGCAGCAATCCCTATATAGGACCATGTCCAATCAGCCGTTGTCGCCGGAAGAGGCGTGGTTTATTGGGTTTGGGCTGCCAAAGCCCCCGAAAAGACGGCCATTTCTGGATTTTTTCCATGCAAGATCACACCTCGCCCAACTCCCTCGAAAACGCTATTGCACTGCAAAAATTCGGGGTTGGGCAGCCCGTTCGCCGAAAGGAGGACGACACGCTGGTCCGCGGCAAGGGCAAATATACCGACGATTTCAACCTGCCCCGGCAGGCCTATGCCTGGATCGTGCGGTCCAGCCACGCCCATGGCGTGATCCGCCGTATCGACACTGAAGCTGCCAAGGCGATGCCTGGCGTGCTCGGGGCATGGAGCGGAACCGATCTGGTCGCCGCCGGCTATGGTCCCTTCACCTGCGCGCTGCCGCTGAAGAGCCGTGATGGCACGCCGCTGCTTCAGACCAATCGCACCGCGCTGATGACCGACAAGGTGCGCTATGTCGGCGACCCCGTTGCCTTCGTGGTGGCCGAAACGCTGATCCAGGCCCGCGACGCCGCTGAAGCTGTCGAGGTCGACATCGATCCCCTGCCCGCCGTCACCGATCCCGAGGAAGCGGCGCAGCCGGGCGCACCGCAGCTTTACGACCACATCCCCAATAATGTCGCGCTCGACTATCACTTCGGCGATGCCGAGAAGGTCGAGGCGGCCTTCAAGAGCGCGGCGCACGTCACCAAGCTCGACATCCTCAATAACCGCGTCGCCGTGGTGGCGATGGAGCCGCGCGCGGCGCTCGCCTCCTACGACAAAGCGAGCGAGCGTTTCACGATCCAGGTGCCGACGCAGGGCGTCGCCGCCAACCGCATGGGTCTCGCCAAGAACATCCTGAAGGTTCCTCACGACAAGGTGCATCTTCTCACCGCCAATGTCGGCGGCTCGTTCGGGATGAAGAACATCAACTATCCCGAATATGTCTGCATCCTGCATGCCGCGAAGGCGCTGGGCCGGCCGGTGAAATGGACCGACGAGCGCTCGACCAGCTTTTTGTCAGACAGCCACGGCCGCGCGCAAAAGATCCATTGCGAGCTGGCGCTCGACGCCGAGGGCAAGTTCCTTGCGGTGAAGGTTTCGGGCTACGGCAACCTGGGCGCCTACATCACCGGCGTCGCGCCGCAGCCGCTGTCGCTGAACATCGGCAAGAACATCGCCAGCGTCTATCGCACGCCGGCCATGTCGATCGATATCAAGACCGTGGTGACCAACACCACGCTGATGGGCGCCTATCGCGGGGCCGGCCGGCCCGAAGCCAACTATTTCATGGAGCGGCTGATCGATCGCGCGGCCGACGAGATGGGCATCAACCGCCTCACGCTTCGCAAGCGCAACTTCATCAAGCCGGCGCAGATCCCATTCAACGCCTCTTCCGGCATGGTGTATGACAGCGGCGATTTCCAGGGCGTGTTCGAGAAGGCGCTGGAAATCTCCGACCACGTCAACTTCGCCAAGCGCAAGAAGGAAAGTCGCAAGCGCGGCAAGTTGCGCGGCATCGCTGTCGGCTCCTATCTTGAAGTCACCGCGCCGCCGAACGTCGAACTCGGCAAGATCGTGTTCGAGAACGACGGCTCGGTGAAGATCATCACCGGCACGCTTGACTACGGTCAGGGCCATGCGACGCCGTTCGCGCAAGTGCTCTCGGCGCAGCTCGGCATCCCCTTCGACCGCATCAAGCTCGAACAGGGCGACAGCGACCTCGTCCACACCGGCAACGGCACCGGCGGCTCGCGCTCGATCACCGCGAGCGGTATGGCCATCGTCGAGGCTTCAAAGCTCGTCGTCGAGAAGGGCAAGCGAGCGGCTGCGCACCTGATGGAAGCCGCCGAAGCCGACATCGAATTTGCTGACGGCCAGTTCACCATTGCCGGCACCGATCGCTCGATCGACATTCTGGAGCTGTCGCGGCGCCTGCGCGACGGCAAGATGCCCGACGACATGCCCAACTCGCTCGATGTCGATCACACGACGGGGCCCGTGCCTTCGACCTTCCCCAACGGTTGCCACGTCGCCGAAGTCGAGATCGATCCCGACACCGGGATCGTCGAGGTCGTACGCTATACCGGCGTCAACGATTTCGGCACCATCGTCAATCCGATGCTGGTCGCCGGCCAGTTGCACGGCGGCGTCGCGCAAGGCATCGGCCAGGCGTTCATGGAGCACGTCAGCTACGACGCGAGCGGCCAGCCGATCACCGGCTCGTTCATGGACTACGCGCTGCCGCGCGCTGAAGACATTCCTCATATGGACATCGGCGACCACGCGGTGCCCGCGAAATCCAATCCGCTGGGCACCAAGGGTTGCGGCGAAGCCGGCTGCGCCGGCTCGCTGTCGACGCTGGCCAATGCGGTGCTCGATGCCATGTCAGAACTCGGCGTCACCCATATCGACATGCCGCTGACGCCGGAACGGGTTTGGCGCGCAATCAAGGATGCCAAGGCGACGGTGGCTTAAAGGCCGCTATCTCTCCACTCGTCATGGCCGGGCTTGACCCGGCCATCCACGTCTTTGTCCTGCCAGAAGTAAGACGTGGATGCCCGCGACAAGCGCGGGCATGACGAATTCAAACACTTGCAATCTTAGGAGCTATCTACGCCGCCGCCTGCTCGCGCGGCTGATAGATCGCGATATGCCTGCAATGCGCGAGCGGGATTACGCCATTGCCAACCACGAGCGCATCGAGCTCGACAAAGCGATGGCCTTTCTTCTCGTAATTTTCGACAACCCTGGCGCGCGCCGTGATCTCGTCACCGCGGCGCGCCGCGTTCAGTAGCTGCATCCGGCTGCCGACGTGAATCCACGGCCCCAGGATGGCGTTGTCGACCAGCACCTTGTTCATCACCCGCTGCAGCAGCCCGGGATGACCGAGACCCTCGCGAACGTAGATGCCGTCGATCTCGCGCACCTCGTCGAGATATTCGTCCGCGGCGTCGCCCGCCCACTTGCGCGGCATCGAGCCCAGCCATTTGCCAAGTTCGTAAGAGGCCGGGCCAACCGGCTTGCGCTCGGCGACGGGCGCGGTGGCCGGATAGTCCGCAATCGAGAGCGAGGGCGGGACCACGGGCAACGACGCGGTCCCGGTCGCGCAGAGTTCGCTGCGGCTTTCGAGCTCGATCGAGATCACACCGTCGTTTTCCACGCCCCTGACATCGGTGATCTCGCCGTCATAGACCGGCTTGACGAACCGCGCCTCGATCAGTCCGCGCTCGAGGAAATCTCGCCCCCATTTGGCGATCGGCAAATGCATCATATAGGCCATGACGTCGACGCCGGGAACGAGACCGCCGCTGAAGCCGAAACGGCGCGCGACTGTGTCGTCGTGCATCTTGTTTTCTGACAATTTGGCGGTGTTGTAGGCCTCAACGCGATAGGTCTGAAGTCCACTCGTCATGTCGCATTCCGCAGTTGGGGGGAATACCTCGCCGCCATCGTACGGCCTGCGGAACCGCCCTTGCAAGAGCGGCCCTAAGAAGCGGCGGCTTCCGCTCGCCATTTATGTGCGAATAGGGTACCACGCGGGCCTCGCGTCCCTATCTGTCCGCTATCGATGACAACTACCGCAAATCCAACCCGCATCTATGTCGATGCCGACGCTTGCCCGGTGAAGGACGAAATTTACCGGGTCGCGGCGCGGCATGATCTGCCCGTGAGCGTCGTCGCCGGCCAGTTCATCCGGGTGCCACAGGATCCGCTGATCGAAAGGATCGCGGCGGGACCCGCCATGGATGCGGCCGATGACTGGATTGCGAGCCGCGCAGGCCCCGGCGACATCGTGATCACATCGGACATTCCGCTCGCCAGCCGCTGCGTGAAATCGGGGGCCGAGGTGATCGCACCGAACGGCAAGCCGTTCACGGAAGCCTCGATCGGCATGACGCTGGCGGTCCGCAATCTCATGACGGATCTGCGTTCATCGGGCGAGGTCACCGGCGGCCCGAAATCCTTCGCCGCCCGCGACCGCTCCACCTTCCTGTCGGCGCTCGACCAGACCATCCGCCGCATCCAGCGCCGCCGGGCGGACGCGCCGGCCTCTCAGCAAGGCTGAAGCGAAGCCATGGCGCCGCCACTCATCCAGCTCAAGGATATCAGCCTCACCTTCGGCGGCACGCCGCTGCTATCGGGGGTCGAGCTGTCGGTGTCGGCGGAAGAACGCGTCTGCCTGATCGGCCGCAACGGCTCCGGCAAATCGACGCTGCTGAAAATCGCGGCCGGGCTTATCGAGGCTGACGCGGGCAGTCGATTTGTCCAGCCAGGCGCAACGATCCGGTATCTGCCGCAGGAGCCGGATTTTGCCGGCCACGCCACGACGCTCGCCTATGTCGAGGCCGGCCTTGGCCCCGGTGACGACCATTATCCGGCGCGTTACCTGCTGGAGCAGCTCGGACTTCGTGGCGACGAAGACCCCGCCCATCTCTCCGGCGGTGAGGCGCGACGCGCGGCGCTCGCGCGGGTGCTGGCGCCCTCGCCCGACATCTTGCTGCTGGACGAGCCGACCAACCATCTCGATCTCACCACCATCGAGTGGCTGGAAAGCGAGCTGAATAGCCGTCGCAGCGCACTCGTGATCATCAGCCACGATCGCCGCTTTCTGTCCAACCTGTCGCGTTCGACCGCCTGGCTCGACCGCGGCAAGATCAGACAGATCGATCGCGGCTTTGCCGCGTTTGAAGGCTGGCGCGACGAGGTTTTGGCCGAGGAAGAGCGCGAGCAGCACAAGCTTGATCGCAAGATCGTCGACGAAGAACACTGGCTGCGCTATGGCGTCTCCGGCCGCCGCAAGCGCAATGTCAAGCGGCTCGGCAATCTCGTGGCATTGCGTCAACAACGTCGCGACTATCGCGGCACGGCCGGGAACGCCAATCTCGCCGCGGCGGAAGCAGAGAAATCCGGCCGGCTGGTCATCGAAGCCAAGAACATCAGCCGCACCTATGGCGATCGGACGATCGTCGATGGCTTTTCGATCCGCGTTCAGCGCGGCGACCGCGTCGGCATCGTCGGCCCCAACGGCGCCGGCAAGACCACGCTGATCGAAATGCTGACCGGCGCGAATCCGCCCGATAGCGGCAACGTCCGCTTCGGCGCCAATATCGAGATGGCGACGCTGGACCAGCATCGCGAAAGCCTCGATCCGAAATCGACGCTCGCAGAAGCCCTGACCGGCGGCCGCGGCGATCACGTGATGGTGGGCGGCAAGCCGAAACATGTCGTCGGCTATATGAAAGACTTTCTGTTTTCGGAAGAGCAACGCCGCACGCCGCTGGAAGCATTATCCGGTGGCGAGCGCGGCCGGCTGATGCTGGCGCGCGCGCTGGCCAAGCCCTCGAACCTGCTCGTGCTGGACGAACCGACCAACGACCTCGATCTCGAAACCCTGGACGTACTCGAGGACATGCTCGGTGATTACGAGGGTACAGTGATCCTGATCAGCCACGACCGTGACTTTCTCGATCGCGTCGTGACATCGGTGATCGTGCCCGAGGGCAACGGCAAATGGATCGAATATGCCGGCGGCTATACCGACATGCTGGCGCAGCGCGGCGCGGACTTGAAGCGCGAGACGGTGAAGGCCGCTCCCACTGAAAAGAAAGAGATCGAGAAGGAAAGCAAGGCGACGCCGCCATCGCCTGTGCCCAAGCGCCGGTTGTCGTTCAACGAAAAGCATGCACTCGAAACCTTGCCGAAGACGATCGCCAAGTTGCAGGCCGAGATCGAGAAGCACCGCCTCTCGCTTGACGATCCCGATCTCTATGCCAAGGATCGCAAGAGGTTCGATCAGGCCTCCGCCGCCATGACCAAGGCGCAGGAAGAATTGCAGGCGGCCGAAGACAAATGGCTGGAACTTGAAGTGTTACGTGAAGAGATCGAACAGGCCTAAAGCGCGAAAGAGAAGAACGTCATGACCACGCCCCTCGCCGCCAAAATCGCCCGCGAATACGGCACGCCCGTTGCCGTCATCGACATGGACAAGGTCGAACGCAACATCGCGCGCGTCCAGAAAACGGTCGAGGCCGCCGGCGTCGCCAACCGCCCGCATATCAAGACCCACAAGAGCCCGATGCTGGCAAAACTTCAGATCGCGGCCGGCGCCAGGGGTATCACCTGCCAGAAGATCGGCGAGGCCGAGGTGATGGTGGAGGCCGGCATCGACGACATCCTGATTAGCTACAACCTGCTCGGCGAAGAGAAGATGGCGCGGCTCGCCGCGTTGCAGGCCAAGGCGCATATGACGGTTGCCGCCGACAATCCGACCGTGGTGACAAGCCTGACACAGGCCGCAAGCGCATCGGGGCGTCCACTTTCGGTCGTGGTCGAATGCGACACGGGGCGCAAGCGTGCCGGCGTCGAAACGGCAGCCGAAGCGATCGCGCTCGCGAAACAAATCGCCGCCTCAAAGGGGCTCGTCTTCGCCGGCTTCATGCTCTATCCAACCGAAACCGGCTGGGCGGACGCGCAGAAATTCCACGACGAGGCACTGGCTGGCGTTCGCGCGCTCGGGCTGGAGGCGACGATGGTCTCGACCGGCGGCTCGCCGAACCTGAAAAACGTCGGCAAGCTGAAAGGCGCGACCGAGCACCGGCCCGGCACTTATATATATAACGACCGCATGCAGGTTGAGGCCGGCGTCGCCACCTGGGACGATTGCGCGCTTCATATCTATTCCACCGTGGTCAGCCGCGCCGGGCACGATCGCGGCATTCTCGACGCCGGTTCGAAGACGCTGACGTCAGATACCGGCAGCGGGCTCGACGGCCATGGCCTGATCCTCGAACACCCCGAAGCGCGCATCGCAAAGTTTGCCGAAGAGCACGGCTTTCTTGACCTCGCCCGCAGCAATACCCGCCCCGAAGTCGGCGATGTCGTGCGGATCGTGCCCAATCACGTCTGCGTCGTCGTCAACATGATGGACGAAGTCGTGATGGTCCGCGGCGAGGAAATTCTCGGCACGCTGCCGGTCGCGGCGCGCGGCAAGCTGCGCTAGCCAGGCTCTAGTCAGTTAGCCGCGGGCGAGTGTCTGCAACTCACGATCAAGCCGATCGCGAAATGCCTTGATTGGTTTCAGCAAGCGGCCCGCGGGTGCGCGATGCACCAGCCAGGCGCGAACCCTGGGCTTGAAATTCCGCACGCTGATCGTTTTGAGCTCTTTTCGGAACGCGCTGCGCTTCAATCCAAACGGCGTCACCAGGCTGACGCCGACGCCCCGAGCGACGAGCGATAGCCGAAGCTCGCTGTCCAACGCATCGACGGCGACGTTGAACGGCAGGTGCGCTGCTTCGAAACGGCGTCGGACCGTGTCGCGAAACCCGCAGCCGTCCTGATTAATGACCCACGACAGCCGCGAAAGATATTCAAGATCGACGGTCGCCGGAATCTTCATGTCGCGCGCCACCACGAACACCACGGGCTGAACCCCGAAATCGTCGGCGACGAGATCGGCGGGCGGCGCAAGGCCATCCGGCAGGCAGACGGCGGCTGCATCCAGTTCGTTGCGCCCGATGCGCTCCAGCTGATGCGGCGACCAGCCCGAGACCACGCGAACGGCGAGTTCAGGAAATTCGGCACGCACGGCGTCGAGCGGCGCGGAAAGTCCGGCCTCCGACAGGAACGGCGTCAGGCCGAGCCTGAACTCGCCGCGAACGGCGCCATCGTCGGCCACACCCGACTTCAGATCATCGATCATCCGCAGCACCCGCCGCCCCTGCTCATAGGCCGCATGTCCCGCCGACGTCGGCTTCAGCGGCTTCGACATCCGGTCCAGAAGCGTTGCACCGAGCATCTCTTCGAGATTCTGGATGCGCCGGGTCACGCCCGGCTGCGTCAGATTCAATCGTGCCGACGCCGCCACGATCGATCCGGTTTCCACCACGGCGACGAAGGCGATGAGGTCATGCGTGTTCATGAAACAATCTCGCATATTCGTTATCATCTTTATTGAATTGTAGCATATTCGAGTCCGCGCTTAAAAGGGCCTCGCCAAATCCATATGCGAGGTCCCATGACCGTCTCCGAAACCGCCCATTGCTCGTCAGCGACACAAGTTCCCTACTGGCGCCTCTGGTCGGCCACCTTCCTCGGCTTCGGCGCGATCGGCATGACGATCCAGGTCATGCCGGCCTATGCCCACGAGCGGTTGGGCGCGAATGCAGTCACCGCCGGCCTCGCGGTGACGATCGGGTCCCTGGCCACGATGTTCTCCCGCCCAATCTCGGGACGGTTTGCCGATCAAAGCGGTGGGCGTCGCGTCGCGATGGCAGGAGCCATCCTCGGTCTGCTCGGCGGCATCGGCCACATGGTGGCGACGAACCTGCCCGTTCTGGTCCTTGCCCGCCTCCCTCTCGGCGCGGGCGAAGGCGCACTGTTTACCGGGTCGGTCGGCTGGATCCTGGCGCACACGGAGCAATCACAGCGGGGCAAGGTCGCGGGGCATTTTGGCCTCGCCATGTGGATGGGGCTGGCGTCCGGGCCAATGCTCGGAACCGCAATATTATCTCTCAGCACCTATCGCGACGTCTGGATTGCCGCGAGCATCATTCCGACGCTCGCCTGGGCGCTCGTTGCATCGACGCGGCCTGAGGGTCGTGTCTCGTCCGGCGAAGCGAATATCCGCCGCGCCCTGTTTCCAAGGGCAGCATGGCTGCCCGGTGCTTCAGGCGTCTTCTCCAGCATTGGCTATGGGGTCATCGCGGCATTCCTGGTACCGCGCTTTGCGGCGCTCGATTTTGCAGGCCAAAATTTTGCGCTCACCGTTTTCGGCATCGCATTCATGATCACGCGCTTTGTGGGCAGCGGATATGCCGCTCGCTTCGGCGGCAAGCGTGTCCTTCTCTCAGCCTTCCTGATCGAATCCGCCGGACTTGCCGGACTATCTCTCACACATACCGAGTGGATCGCTTTCACCTCGACGGCGATCGCAGGCGCCGGGCTTTCCATGCTGATACCGAGCGTCACGAGCATCGTCACGGAGGCCGCGGATCCGCGGGAGCGGACCGCAGCCTTGGGCGCAGTGACGTCCGCGTGGGACCTCGGCGTTGCTGTGGGCGGCCCATTGGGAGGGTTTGTTGCCGGCGCCTCGAACGCTGGACCGTTCGCGCTTGGCGCCGTCGCAGCACTGATTGCCATCGCGCCCCTGGCGATCAATCCCAAACGTGAACGTGCCGCGCTGACGCGAATGGCCAGTGGCGAGTAGTGAATAGCCAAAGCTCTACTCGCTATTGGCCACTCGCTATTCGCCATTTCAACGCGCCCTTCCCGGCCGCAACTCCCGTCGCAAAACAGGCCTGCAGGAGATAGCCGCCGGTCGGCGCCTCCCAGTCGAGCATTTCGCCGGCGGCGAATACACCGGGCAAACGGCGGATCATGAAATCGGCGTCGAGTTCGTCGAACGGGACGCCGCCCGCGTTCGAGATCGCGCGAGCAATCGGCGCGACGCCGGTGAGCTTGATCGGCGCGCTATTGATCATGGCGGCCAGCTTTTCCGGCGGCAATGAGACGAGCGGGATCGAAGAGACGATAGCTATTTCCTGCAACAGGCCGACAGCGACCGGCGACAATTGCGCGGCCTTGCGCAGCCAATTCGAAAACGTCTGCTTGCCGCGCGGCGCCGATAGACGCTTGACGAGGTCGTCCGGCGTGACATCCGGCCGGAGCGCGATCTGCAACGTTGCATGCCCGGATTTCAGGACGGCATCGCGCAATTCGGCCGATAGCGCGTAGACCGCGCCGCCCTCGATGCCATCGCGCGTGATCACGGCCTCGCCGCGAACGCTGCGCTCGCCAAAGGACAGCGCAATGCCCTTGAGAGGCTCGCCTTCGAAGCGTTCGCGAAAGATCTCGGACCAGTTGATAAGAAATCCGCAATTGGCGGGCTTGAGTGATGAAATGCCGACACGCTTGGCACGCAGTATGTCCGTCCAGCTTCCGTCCGATCCCAGTCGCGGCCAACTTGCGCCCCCGAGTGCTAACACGATGGCACGTGCCTCGACTTCGCGCGAGCCGTCCGGCGTCTGGAACACGAGGCGTCCTTTATCGTCCCAGCCGCTCCAGCGGTGGCGCAGCGAAAATGAAACGCCCGACGCGTCGAGCCGCCGCAACCACGCGCGCAGCAACGGCGAAGCCTTCATGGCCCTTGGAAAAACGCGCCCGCTGGAGCCGACGAATGTCGGTTGGCCCAGCGCCTCGCACCAGGCGCGCAACCGGTCCGGCGGAAAGGCTTCGATGGCTGCGGCAAGCTTCGGTGCGGCTTCGCGATATCGCGTCAGGAATACACCTAGCGTTTCGCTATGCGTGAGGTTCAGCCCACCGCGGCCGGCCATCAGGAACTTGCGGCTGGCCGAGGGCATCGCGTCGAACACGGCAACCTTCGCGCCGCCTTGCGCCAGTACCTCCGCCGCCATCAGCCCGGCGGGGCCGGCGCCGATGACGGCGACGTTAGGTTTTGGAGAATTCGACATGGACGAGGTTTACGTCATTCCGGGACACGCGTCTTCGCGTGGACCCGGAATCCCGAGATTGTTGCGCGAGATTCCGGGTCTGGTCCTTCGGACCATCCCGGAATGACGCCTTACAACTTCACACCCGCCCGCGCCGCGGCCTGGCTGACATATTTGTTGGTCTGCTGGAACGCATTTTCCAGCGCCTTGGCGGTCGACATGTCCGCGATCTCGGCAAAATGCGTAGCGATCGCCTCGGGTGTCCAGTCAGCTTGAGCGAGATTGACGCCCTCGGTTTCCATAACCTTGATCACGGCAAAAGAACCCGCGCCCGCGCCCATGATCGTCCGCGTTGGCGCGTCCTCACCCAGCAGATAAAGCACGGCCGGCGTGATTGCCTCCGGCTTCATCAGCGCGAGCGCCTGCGGCGGCAGAAGCTCCTCGGTCATCCGCGTGGCGGCGGTCGGCGAAATCGTGTTGACGCGGATGTCGTTCTTGCGCCCCTCTTCCGCCAGCACGTTCATCAGGCCGACGATGCCGGCCTTCGCCGCGCCGTAATTGGCCTGACCGAAATTGCCAAACAGGCCGGACGACGAGGTCGTCACGACGATGCGGCCGTAATTGCGCTCCCGCATGCCACCCCACACGGCCTTGCAGCAATAAAACGTGCCGTTGAGATGCACGTCGATCACCTTGGCGAAGTCGGCAACTTCCATCTTGGCAAACGACTTGTCGCGCAGGATGCCGGCATTGGCGCAAAGCAAGTCGACGCTGCCCCACTCCCTGGTGGCGCGATCGACCATCGCCTGCACCTGTTCGAAATTGGAAACATCGGCGCCGTCAGCCATTGCGATGCCGCCGGCCTTGCGGATTTCCTCAACCACTGCATCCGCCGCCGTCAGCGAGCCGCCGGTGCCGTCGCGCGCGCCGCCGAAATCGTTGACCACGACCTTGGCGCCGCGGGCAGCCAGCCCCAGCGCATGCGCACGGCCAAGACCATTGCCCGCGCCGGTGACGATGGCGACGCGTCCGTCAAACCTGATTGTCATGAGTGCATTTCCTGAAGTTCAAGCAAAATAGATCAGGCCGATCCAGTCGGCCACCAGGGCGGGCTTGTCCTCGCCCTCTATTTCAACAGTGACGTTGGTGTGCGATTGCAATTCTTTCGGCTTGCGCAATTTTGCTTCCATCAGCTTGAACCGCCCGCGCACGCGCGACCCCGATCGCACCGGCGATATGAATCGCAGCTTGTCGAAGCCGTAATTGACGCCCATCGTCGTGCCCGAGATGACCGGCATGACCTCATAGGACATGATGCTGAGCAGCGACATCGTCAAAAAACCATGGGCCACCGTTGCACCGAAGGCGGTCTCGCGTTTGGCGCGTTCGGGATCGATATGGATGAACTGATGATCCTCGATCACGTCCGCATAGAGGTTGATCCGGCCCTGATCGACCAGATGCCAGGACGACACGCCGATCTCCTGCCCGACCATCGCCTGATACGCTTCAAGCGAAACCGGCGGCTTCTTCCAGACTTCGTTCATGGGTTAATGATCCGGTCTCACTTTTTGCAAATCGGGAAAATCCTCTTCCCGAAACTCATCACCGCGCAACGAATCGCTTCTGTTATTATCATGCTCGAGGCGGCGCAGCTGAACGCGGCGGATCTTTCCTGAGATCGTCTTCGGCAACTCGCTCACCAGTTCAATACGCCGGATACGTTTGAAGGGTGCCAGTCGCTCATGCAGGTGCACGAAGATCGAGCGCGCGGTTTCAGCCGAGCGCTCCGTGCCGGCGACCAGCAGGATATAGGCCTTCGGGATCGCAAGCCTGATCGGATCCGGGCTTGGCACAACGGCGGCTTCAGCAACGAGGTCGTGCTCGAGCAGCACGCTTTCCAGCTCAAACGGGCTGATGCGATAGTCGGACGACTTGAACACGTCGTCGGAACGGCCGACGAAAGTGAAATAGCCTTCCTCGTCGACGAACACGACGTCACCGCTGCGGTAGACATCGCCGTCCGCGCCAGAGAGTGCGCCGTCCTCGCCCTGATAGCCCTGCATCAGGCCCGCAGGGCGATCGGCGCCGAGCTGCAACGTGATTTCGCCCTCCTTGGTCGCATGCCCGTCGTTGTCGGTGACGTCGACGCGATAGCCGGGCAGCGGCCGGCCCATCGATCCGATCTTCACCGTCTGGCCCGGCGAGTTGCCGGCCAGCGCAGCGGTCTCGGTCTGGCCATAGCCGTCGCGGATCGTCAGGCCCCAGGCCGCGCGCACCTGGTCGATCACTTCGGGGTTGAGCGGCTCGCCCGCGCCGCAGACTTCACGTAGCGTCACCTTGAAGTCGGCAAGCTTCTCCTGAATGAACAGCCGCCAGACCGTCGGCGGCGCGCAGAGGGTCGTGACGCCACATTGTGCGATCGTTGCGAGCAGACCCTTGGCGTCGAAGCGCGGCTGATTGACGACGAACACCGTCGCACCTGCGTTCCACGGCGCAAAGAAACAGCTCCAGGCATGCTTGGCCCAGCCCGGCGAGGAAATATTCAAGTGAACATCGCCGGGCTGAAGGCCTAGCCAATACATGGTCGAGAGATGACCGACCGGGTAGCTGCGCTGGCTGTGCCGCACCAGTTTCGGCTTTGCCGTGGTGCCCGAGGTGAAATAGAGCAGCATCGGGTCGTCGGCCTGGGTCGGGCCATCTGGAGTAAAGTCTTCCGGGAAGTCAGCCGACGTCTCGAACGGCAGCCATCCCTCCTGCGGTGCGGAGGCACTGACCACGATGCGCACGAGCCTTTCCGCGCCAAGACCCCTGAACTTGCCGACCTGGTCCTGCGTCGCGACCACCGCTCGCGCGCGGCCGCGGTCGAGCCGGTCGCGCAGTTCATCGCCCATCAGCAACGTGGTCGCGGGAATCACGACCACGCCAAGCTTGATCGCCGCCAGCATGGTCTCCCAGAGCGGAACGACATTGCCGAGCAGGAGCAGCAGATGGTCGCCGCGTTTCAGTCCCTGTGCCCGCAGGAAATTCGCGACCTGATTGGAGCGCCGCGACAGTTTCCCGAATGACAGCTTGGTCTCGCGGTTGCCGGGATCGACGATCCACAGCGCAGGCCGGTCGCGGCTCTGCGGATCGCGCGCCAGATCTGCGTCAAACCAGTCCAGCGCCCAGTTGAACGGAACCGCGTCCGGCCAGCGGAAATCCGCGACGGCCTTGTCGTAGTCCGTCCGATGTTTCAGCAGAAATGCGCGCGCTTCCTGAAAGGTCGTCATGCCTCGCGCCTTATTTATTGGCCAGTTTTCTCACGTGCTGGATGATCCCCGAAAAATCGACGCCGCCATTGCCCGCCGCGTCGAACGCCTTGTAGATCTCCTGCGCGTGCTGGCCGAGCGGCGTCGCCGCGCCGGCCGCTTTCGCCGCATCTTGCGCCAGCGTCAGGTCCTTCACCATCAGGGCCGAGGCAAAGCCGGGCTTGTAGTCGTTATTGGCCGGCGAGGCCGGCACTGGACCGGGCACTGGACAATAGGACGTCAGCGACCAGCATTGGCCCGACGAGGTCGAGGCGACATCGAACAGCGCCTGGTGGGACAGTCCCAGTTTTTCGGCGAGCGCAAAGCCTTCGCTCACCGCGATCATCGAAATGCCGAGGATCATGTTGTTGCAGATCTTGGCCGCCTGGCCTGCGCCGGCGCCGCCGCAATGAACGATCTTCTTGCCCATCTTTTCCAGAACCGGCTTGGCCGCCGCGAAAGCCTTGTCGGCACCACCGCACATGAAGGTCAGCGTCGCTCCCTTTGCGCCGCCTGTGCCGCCGGACACCGGCGCATCGATCGAGGCCGCACCGTGCTTTGACGCAAGCGCATGCGCCTGCTTGGCGCTCTCAACGTCGATCGTCGAGCAGTCGATGATGAGCGCGCCTTTGGTCATGGCCGGCACGACCTCCTGCCAGACCGACAGCACATGCTTGCCCGCCGGCAGCATTGTAATGACGACATCGGCGCCCTTGACGGACGCCACCGAGCTTTCGGCGATATCAGCGCCGTCCGCTTTGGCCTGATCGCGCGAGGCGGCAACGAGATCGAAGGCGATGACCTTGTGGCCAGCCTTGACGAGATTGGCCGCCATCGGGCCGCCCATATTGCCGAGACCGATGAATGCAATGCTGGCCATCTCAAAATCCTCCGCTTCTATTTTTGTCTCTCAGAATACCAGCTCGTCGGCGCCGATCTCATTAAAATAAGGCGCCAGCATCGCCGGGGTGACGTCTTCAACTGATGGCGGCGACCACCGGGGATTGCGGTCCTTGTCGATCACCGCCGCGCGCACGCCTTCGCGAAAATCGTCGCTGCGAAAGACTTCGAGCGCCGCACGATATTCACGCACCAGACATTCCTCGAGCGAGGTGGCGCCACGCGCCAGCCGCAGCAGCCTCAATGTCACGACCATGCCGCGCGGCGACTTCTCGTTCAACACTTTCAGCGTCGATTGCGCCAGCTCCGAACCATCGCGCTTCAACTCGGCAAAAATGTCCTGCATCCGGTCATGCGCAAACCAGCGGTCGATATCAGCCTTTTGGGCCGCCACGGGACCGGCGGTCTCGCCAGTCGTGAACCCTGCGATGATACGATCGACCTCGACCGAGGTGACGCCCGAACGGACCGTCAACAATGCCTCGCGCAGCGCGGGAAGTTTTGCCGACGGCACGACCGCATCGGCAAAGCGGGCAAAGATCGCATCGGGCCCGTTCATGGTCTGCCCGGTCAGGCCAAAAAATGTACCGATCTCACCGGGCGAACGCGGCAACAACCACGTGCCGCCAACATCCGGAAAGAAACCGAGCCCGACTTCTGGCATCGCGAGCTTGGTTTTCTCGGTAACGACGCGATGGCGGGCATGGGCGGACAATCCGACGCCGCCGCCCATCACGAGACCATCCATGAAAGCGACATAAGGCTTCGGATATTTCGCGATCCGCGCGTTCATGACGTATTCCTGACGCCAGAACACCTTGCCGAGGTCACCGCCGGCTTTCGAGCTTTCGTAAAGCCCGCGAATATCGCCGCCGGCGCACAGGCCGCGCTCACCCGCGCCTTCAAGAAGGACGACCGATACAGCGGTATCGGTTTCAAACTGATCAAGCGCGGCGTCGATGCCTTGCGACATCTCATAGGTCATCGCGTTGAGCGCTTTCGGACGATTGAGGCGAATGATTCCGGCGGCGCCCTCGCGCCGCACGATCAGGTCACCGTCGGCGTCCGCAGCGGCCGCAGGCGCCGTCATCGCGCGCCCTCGATCATCTTGCGCGCCACGATCAGCCGCATGATCTCGTTGGTGCCTTCCAGGATCTGGTGCACCCGCAAATCGCGCACGATCTTTTCGATGCCGTATTCGCTCAAGTACCCGTAACCGCCATGCAGTTGCAGCGCCTGGTTGGCGACCTCGAAGCCGATATCGGTGCCGAACCGCTTGGCCATCGCGCAGAGCATGGTGGCGTCAGCATCCTTGCGGTCGAGCGCGGCGGCGGCGCGCCAGACGAAGGTCCGCGCCGCTTCCAGTTCGGTCGCCATGTCGGCGAGGCGGAACTGCAGCGCCTGAAATTCGTCGAGGCGTTTGCCGAACGCCTTGCGGTCCTTCATGTAGGCAAGCGCGCGGTCGAGCGCATTCTGCGCGCCGCCGAGCGAGCAGGCCGCGATGTTGATCCGCCCACCGTCAAGCCCGGCCATGGCAATCTTGAAGCCGATGCCTTCCTCGCCCAAACGGTTGGCGACGGGAATGCGCGCATTCTCGAAAATCACCGCACGCGTCGGCTGCGCGTTCCAGCCCATCTTGCGCTCATTGGCGCCGAGCGACAGGCCAGGCGTATCGCCTTCGACGACGAGCGTGGAGATGCCGGCAGGACCGCCCTCGCCCGTGCGCACCATCACGACATAGACGTCGCCGCTGCCGGCGCCGGAGATGAACTGCTTCTGGCCGTTGAGAACGTAGTGATCGCCGTCGCGCACGGCGCGCGTGCGCAAGGCGGCCGCATCCGAGCCGGAGCCCGGCTCGGTCAGGCAATAGCTCGCCAAAAGCTCCATGGTGGAAAGCTTCGGCAGCCACTGCTTGCGCTGTGCGTCATTGCCAAAGGCGTCGATCATCCACGACGCCATGTTATGGATCGAGATGAAGGCCGAGACCGTCGGGCAACCCTGCGCCAACGCTTCAAAGATAAGCGCGGCGTCAAAGCGCGTTAGCGCCGAGCCGCCGACATCGTCGCGGATATAGACGCCGCCGATGCCGAGCTTGGCGGCCTCGCGCATCACGTCGACCGGAAAATGCTTCTCCTCGTCCCAGCGGATTGCATGCGGCGCGATTTTTTCCGCGGCGAATGCGCGCGCCATCTCGCGAACCGCAACCTGGTCCTCGGTGAGTGCGAATTGCATCTGCTAGGGCCGTCCTCCTCGAAGAGGCCGTTACGCGTCAGTTCATGATCGGCATCGCGAAGTCGGCCCCGTCCTTGATACCGGAGGGCCAGCGCGCCGTCACCGTCTTGGTCTTGGTATAGAAGCGAACCGAGTCCGGCCCGTATTGATTGAGATCGCCGAAGCCGGAACGCTTCCAGCCGCCGAACGTATAGTAAGCGACCGGCACCGGGATCGGCACGTTGACGCCGACCATGCCGACATTGACGCGGTTGGCGAAGTCGCGCGCGGCATCGCCATCGCGAGTGAAGATCGCAACGCCGTTGCCGTACTCGTGTTCCGACGGCAGCGCGAGCGCTTCGGCGTAGTCCTTGGCGCGCACCACCGACAGCACCGGGCCAAAGATCTCTTCCTTGTAGATGCGCATATCCTTGGTGACATTGTCGAACAGACAACCGCCCATATAGAAGCCGTTTTCATAGCCCTGCATCTTGAAATTACGGCCGTCAACGGCAAGCGTGGCGCCTTCCTTGATGCCGATTTCAACGTAGTTCTTGACCCGCTGCAGCGCTTCACGCGTCACAAGCGGCCCGAAATCGGCGGTCGAATCGAGCGAGGGTCCGATCTTCAGGTTCTCGACGCGCGGAATGAGCTTTTCCATCAGCCGGTCGGCCGTGGTCTTGCCGACGGGCACGGCGACCGAGACCGCCATGCAACGCTCGCCTGCCGCGCCATAGCCGGAGCCAACCAGCGCATCGACGGTCTGATCCATATCCGCGTCAGGCATGATGATGAGGTGGTTCTTGGCACCACCGAAGCACTGCACGCGCTTGCCGTTCGCTGCCGCGCGCTCGTAGATATATTGCGCGATCGAGGACGAACCGACAAAACCCACGGCGGAGATGTCGTGGTCATCGAGGATGGCGTCCACCGTCTCCTTGTCGCCATTGACGACGTTGAGGATGCCGGGCGGCAGGCCTGCTTCGAGCATCAACTCGGCGAGCTTCATCGGCACGCCGGGATCGCGTTCGGAGGGCTTCAGGATAAAGGCGTTGCCGCAGGCGATTGCGGGCGCAAACTTCCACATCGGGATCATCGCGGGGAAATTGAACGGCGTGATGCCGGCGACCACGCCGAGCGGCTGGCGCATCGAATAGAGGTCGATTCCGGGTCCAGCGCCTTCGGTGAATTCGCCTTTCATCAGCTGGGGAATGCCAAGCGCGAATTCCACGACCTCGACGCCACGCAGAATATCGCCTTTGGCGTCGGGGAAGGTCTTGCCGTGTTCGCGCGCCAGCAATTCGGCCAGCGCGTCGTTGTCGCGGGCCACGAGCTCCAGGAATTTCATCAGGACGCGAACCCGCCGCTGCGGATTGGTCGCCGCCCATTCCGGCTGAGCCGCCTTGGCATTTTCGACGGCGGCACGGAGCTCAGCTTTCGAGGCGAGCGCCACCTTGGCCTGGACCTCGCCGGTCATCGGCTGAAAGACGTCCGCAAACCGGCCCGATGTGCCCGCGACCTGGCGGCCGCCGATGAAATGCCCGATCGTACGCATGTGTTCCTCCCGGAATCCTGTGATTGGCCCGCTTCCAGTACCCTTTTCGGGTTCGGCGGCGACGCGGACCCGCGCGCCGATTTCACCAAACATTTTGCAGGCTTTGGCCTGTTTGGAAAGGTTTTTCCGCGCGGAACGGATGCGCGAAAACGCACACTCGCGGCGCCTCAGCGGCCTTTAGACCAATGTCGAATAGCGTTGCCGGCATCACGCCGAGGCGGTCGTCCTCTTGGACGTTTTCTTCGCGGCCACAGGCTTCGCACGCTCGAGGATGGCGTCGCGGCCCGACTTGAGGATCTCGTCGGAAAACTCGTTATTCCCGGCGACGCGGGCCATCACAAGCGACCCCATCATCGTCGCGAGCGCGGCCATCGCCTGCTTCCGCGCGGTTTTCGGCGGCACGCCATGAAACTGCTTGGCGAGCATCTCGATCATCTGCTGCATCCGCCCCGAAAAGGCCCGCCGGGTCTTCGCGCTTTCCCGCGCGATCTCCGCGGCCAGCGCCGGGACCGCGCAACCCTGGCCGGGATTGTCGCGGTGAAGGGGCGAGAGATAGCCATTCACGATCGCCGACAGGCGCTTTTCAGCCGGCGCCTCCTCCGACTGTCGCCGCCAATGTTCCGTCGACCGGTCCATGGCATGCGCGAAGGCCTCGACGACCAGGGCATCCCGCGAATCGAAGTGGGCGTAAAAGCCGCCATGGGTGAGCCCAGCCTCCTTCATGAGATCGGCAACGCCGATGCCATGAGCGCCCTTTTCGCGGAGCTTGATCGACGCACGCTTCACAATCCTGGCATGCGTCTGAAATTTGTGTTCCTTGGAATACCGCATCGCGATCTCATGATATGTTTGAAATCATATAATAACGCCCGGCATCTTTTAACACTTGCCAGCTGATACCGCATCTCTTTTCGTTCGATCGATGAGTTTCGTTTCCGGACACCCGTCATATTTTGCGTGCGCTGCGCAACAACAATGAGAAGACCATCGGACGCCAAGTCTTGACAAAATCGGCTTTTGCCGGGGAACTGAAATTCTTTCACTTTGTGAAACGAGGGCCTTATGCAGATGCTGAATCCCCACTGCGGCATCGATCGTGATCCACGTGGTGTCGTGTGTCTGACAATTTGCAATGCTGGCCCGCTTAATATTCTGGGGTCTGGGATCATCCAAGCCGTCCGCGAGGGCCTCAATACGCTCGCCGCGGACTCGCACATCCGGGTTCTCGTGCTCGCCGGCGAAAGCCCAAAGAGCATGATCGGCGGAGCCGACATCAAGGAGATGGTCGGCCTCGACCAGCAGTCCGCCGAGAAATTCATCACTGGCCTGCGCGATCTCTGCGAGGCCGTGCGAAACTTTCCTGCGCCCGTCATTGCGCGCATGCCGGGATGGTGCCTGGGCGGCGGACTTGAGGTTGCGGCCGCCTGCGACTTCCGTGTTGCGGCATCTGACGCCAAATTCGGAATGCCGGAGGTCCGCGTCGGGATTCCAAGCGTCATTCATGCCGCGCTGCTGCCGCGCCTGATTGGCTCCGCTCGTACCCGCTGGCTGGTGATGACGGCCGAGAATATCGATGCCGCGACCGCACTTGCCTGGGGACTCGTCGACGTTGTCGCGCCGGAAGGCGGTCTTGATGCCGCAATCGAAAGCCTGATCAAGACGCTGCTCAAATGCGGACCGGAGGCGCTGCGCGCCCAGAAATACCTGGCGCGCCAATGGGAGGAACTCCCGCTCACAGACGCTATAAACGTCAGCATTGGCGTGTTCGGCCGCTCGTTTCTCACCGACGAGCCGAAGCGGTTGATGCAGGAGTTTGTCAACCGAAAGCGCTGAGTCGCGCCGTCGAAGACATTTTGTCATCAAATCCATGTGGAGTTGTCATCGGAACCATCCATTGCAAATTTTTGCAGTGCATTATATGACACTTGTAATCTATCTGACTCACTCCTGATGGAGGATCATCATGGCCGTCACCTCCGATCCCGTCGTTATCGTTTCCGCTGCACGCACCCCGCTCGGCCGCTTCATGGGCGAGTTGACGCCGTTCTCCGCACACCAGCTGGGCTCTCACGTCATTCAGGCTGCGCTCGATCGCGCCAGGCTTAAGCCCGAGCGCATCGACGAGGTTTTCATGGGCTGCGTGTTGCCGGCCGGACAGGGCCAGGCGCCCGCGAGGCAGGCCGCGCGCGGCGCTGGCCTTCCCGATGCCACCGGCGCCACCACGATCAACAAGGTCTGCGGCTCCGGGATGAAGGCGACCATGCTGGCCCACGACATCATCCACGCCGGCTCCGCCGACATCGTGGTGTCCGGCGGCATGGAGAGCATGTCCAATGCGCCCTACCTCTTGGCGAAGGCGCGCGGCGGATATCGCGTCGGTCATGACCGCATCATCGACCACATGCTGCTCGACGGCCTCGAGGATGCCTACGAGGCCGGCCGCTCGATGGGCGATTTCGGCGAAGCGACTGCCGAGGCCTATCAATTCACGCGGGCTGCGCAGGACGAATACGCCATGGAAACGCTGACCCGCGCCCGCAAGGCGGTGGAAGGCGGCGCCTTCAAGGCTGAAATCGTGCCGCTGACGGTCAAGGAAAAGGCTGGCCCGCGCAGTGTGACCAATGACGAAATTCCGATGAAGGTCGATCCTGCCAAGATCCCCGGATTGAAGCCGGCATTCCGAGCCAACGGCACCATTACGCCTGCCGCCTCCTCGGCCAATGCCGACGGCGCGGCGGCGCTCGTGATTGCCAAGCGGGCGCTTGCCGACCGCGAAGGCCTGCCGGCGCTGGCCGAGATCAAGGCCCACGCCACCCACAGCCAGGAACCGCAGTGGTTCACGACCGCACCGATCCCCGCCATCCGCAAGGTGCTCGACAAGGCAGGCTGGAGCGTCGGCGATGTCGACCTGTTCGAAATCAACGAGGCGTTTGCGGTGGTCGCGATGGCGGCGCAGCGCGACCTTGGAATCCCCCGCGAGAAGCTGAACATCAATGGCGGTGCATGCGCGCTCGGCCATCCCATCGGGGCGACCGGCGCGCGCCTGATCGTCACGCTGCTGCATTCGCTTGAAGCACGCAATCTCAAGCGCGGCGTCGCGGCGCTGTGCATCGGCGGCGGCGAAGCAACCGCAGTCGCGGTTGAGCGAATAGCATCCTGATAAAAGGCGCGCGATATCCCAAATGGCAATGTCCGAAAATGAGGGAAGTTGGCCATTTCGGTCGCGCGCCGTTCGTTTCATTATGCTGATATGATCAACCGAGATAACTTCCCCCGGGGGCGAACTTGATTTCGAACTGGCTCTCTTCTGCGCTTGGCCGCCACAACATCCATTACGGCTGGGTGATGGTCGGCGTCACCTTTTTGACCGCGGTGATCACGGCCGGCGCAGTTGGCGCTCCCGGCGTCTTCATCGTGCCGTTGCAGCAGGAGTTCGGCTGGTCTACCGCCGAAATCTCCTCGGCGCTCTCGATCCGCTTCATTCTGTTCGGGCTGATGGCGCCGTTCGCCGCGGCCCTCATGAACCGCTACGGCCTGCGCAACGTGACGCTGTCGGCGCTCCTGATCGTCGTTTCTGCGCTGGTGGCATCGCTGGCCATGACCAAGGTCTGGCACTTGATTCTGCTGTGGGGCGTGGTGATCGGCATCGGCACCGGAATGACCGCCCTAGTCCTGGGCGCGACGGTCGCCGCGCGCTGGTTCAACGCGCGGCGCGGCCTCGTGGTCGGAATCATGACCGCCAGCGTCGCCACGGGGCAGCTTGTATTCCTGCCGGCGCTCGCCGCCATCACCGAGCGGATGGGCTGGCGTGTTGCGCTCGCGCTGATGTGCGCGATGCTGGCCTTTGCCGCCCTTGTGGTGCTGATGCTGATGCGCGATCGGCCAAGTGACGTCGGCATCCGCCCATTCGGTGATCACGGCACCTCACCCCTGCCCGCGCCTCCACCGAGCACCGCGCCGATCACCTCGGCCGCGCTTGGCGCGCTGCGCGATGCCGCGCAGACGCGCGTGTTCTGGATCCTGTTTGCGACGTTCTTCATCTGCGGCGCCTCGACCAACGGCCTGGTTCAGGTGCATCTGATTCCGATGTGTCTCGACTTCGGTATCCCGCAGGTTCAGGCGGCAAGCCTGCTCGCCGCGATGGGCATCTTCGACTTTTTCGGCACCATTGCTTCCGGCTATCTGTCGGACCGATTCGACAACCGCTGGCTGCTGTTCTGGTATTACGGCCTGCGCGGCCTGTCGCTGCTGGCGTTGCCGTTTACCGACTTCTCGTTCTACGGCCTGTCGCTGTTTGCGATGTTCTATGGCCTCGACTGGATCGCGACCGTGCCGCCGACGGTGCGGCTGACCACGCAACGTTTCGGCGCCGAGCGGGCCAATCTTGTGTTCGGCTGGATTTTCGCCGGCCACCAGACTGGGGCTGCTTTCGCGGCCTTTGGCGCCGGGCTGTCGCGCACACTGCTCGCAAGCTACCTGCCGGCGTTCTTCTTTGCCGGCGCGCTCTGCGTGGTCGCAGCCGTCATCGTGCTCGCGATCTCGCGCACGCCAAAGCCTCTAGTGGTCCGATTCTAACATTCGCATCCCTTCTCAGCGGCACTTTTGCGAATGTTAGAATCAAAGGACCACTAGCAAAGATATGTTTCTAGTGGAGTTTAGGATTTGACATTGCTTTCCGAGCATGCGGCTAGGCCGTGTACCCATAAACGGACCGGCAACGCAACAGGGGGAACGACAGGCGCCGCAGAAAATTGCCGGAGATCAACCGGGCTGACCGCGGAGTTCGCTCACCGCTGCACGGACCATTTCCGTTAGAGACGCCATGGTGTACGGCTTTTGCAGCCACCCAAGCGGGGCGGCGGGCTGAGCTCGCAGACGGGAATCGTGATCGGAATGCGCGCTCGCGAAAATGCAGCGGAGTCCCTGCGAACGAAACAATTCGAGGGCCGTATCGACCCCGTCGCGGTCACCGGCAATTCGAATATCCATGACCGCCAAGATAGGAGATTCCGTCCGCGCCAGCTGCAGCGCTTCATTGCCGGTCGTAGCGATGCCGACGATTTCAAAACCGGCATCGCACAGCGTCGCCTCCATCTCGCTTGCAACGAGCAAATCATCTTCAACGATAAGGATGCGGTCATTGTTGTTCGAAGGCGTCTCCGATTCGAGTCGGTCGCCAGGCGCAAGCACCGGCTCTCGCGGCCTTTGCGGCGGGCCCGACGGGATTCCCCTGAATGGAGCGCTGATGATTTCTTTGTTCACTAAGAATCGACCTATTGAAATCGAACTGTGCAACGGCTGGCGGGCTTCGCGACGACTTCAAGATGGCCGCGCACTTGGCGCGCAAGCAATTGAACGAGCTTCAATCCGGACGATCGGCCGCTGACCGACTCCAAATCGAAACCCGGGCCATCGTCTTCCACGTATAACTCAAGGCCGTCACTATTGGCCAAACCGACGCGGATCTGACTTTCGCCGCCGCCATTGCAGCCGTACTTGGCAGCGTTGGTCAGCAGTTCATTCAGTATCAAAGCGAGCGGCATGGCATCGTCATTGTCAAGCTCGCCGCTGGCGACCTCGCGAACGATTTTGAGATTTGGCGGAAACGCCTGCTGAGCGGCCTCACACACGGCATTCAGAAATTCCATCGCACTGAACCTGTCCGCCGCGGTTGCGCCGTAGAGCGCCTGTTGCGCTGCCGCCATCGCGGCGATCCGGTTGGTCGCATCCTCCAGAACCTTTCTGGCCGCGTCGTCTTTCGTACGCCGCATTGACATACGAAGTAATGATTGCAGCATCTGCATGTTGTTCTTGACGCGGTGATTCAGCTCGCGGACCAGCACACGTTGCTGCGTCTCCGCCTGCTTGCGTTCGCTAACGTCCACGAGCATGTTTATGGCCCCGATCAGCTTGCCGTCGGCATCGCGCAGCGGCGTCGGAAACGGAATATAGGGAATGCGAGTGCCGTCCGGTCGTTCGGCGATGGCCTCCTTGCCTCTGATTGGGCGGTCTTCTTTGAGCGCGAGCGCCATGGGGCTTTGGTCATGCGGCAGTGGCGTCCCATCAGGCCAGTAAAGCTTGTGGGCTACGGACCACTTATCGCTGCCAATGATGGGGCGAATTCCGGCCAGCTCGACCGCGGCTTCGTTGTAATAGGTGATCGTGCCGGCGGCGTCGGTGGTGTAAATCGCCGCCGGGATGGCGGCGAGGAGATCCTGCAAGCGGCGTTCGTTTTCGCGCAACGCCGCTTCGGCGCGCTTCTGCTCGGTGATGCCGCGCGCGATCTTCGACGCGGCGACGATGCGCCCGGCATTGTCGCGGATCGGCGAAACAGTGAGTGAAATGTCGATCAAGCTACCGTCCTTGCGCTGGCGCACCGTGTGATAGTGATCTATTCGCTCGCCACGACGCAACCTTGCAAGAATGCCTGGCTCCTCGTCGTACCGCTCCGGCGGCATCAAAGTTGTTACCGGCTTGCCGACAATTTCCTCGGCGGTGTACCCAAAAATGCGCTCAGCACCCCGGTTCCAAGTCTGAATGACGCCATCCAGATTCTTGCTGATGATGGCGTCGTCCGACGTTTCTACGATGGTTGCGAGCCGGCGCGTGGCCTCATCAGCGCGCAGTCTTTCAAGTCCAAATCCGAGCTGTGTCGCGACGGTGATGCCGGCATCGACGTCCCGCTTGGCGAAAACGTGCGGCGCATCGTAGTACGCCATGAATTTTCCGATGACTTTGCCTCCGGCAAATATCGGAATGAACGCAAGCGAAGCGACCCCCTCGCTTCTCACCACCGTCTTTAATTCTTCGGAAAGATCGACGGCCTTTTCGATATCCTCAATGCATATCGGGGTGGCCGACTGGTCCTCCGGCTTCCATGGTGAGTGGCCGTCAACGGCTTTGCGGTATTCCTCCGAGAGAGCTCGCCAAGCCACAAACCGCATTGCGCTGGTCGCGTCAAACAGGAGGATCGATGCACGGTCGCAGCGTAGGACGTTGACGATCGCGTCAAGACTAGCTTCGTAAATCTCGTCGTCGGACGCGGCGCGGAAAAGCCGGTCGGTGAAGGTGTATAGTGCAGTCTCGGTCATCGTGAGACGCCGCAGCAAGCGGGCGTGCTCTGCAACCTTCGCCTCTGATTGCGCTCGTTCTATCGCTGTCGTCGCCTGGTTCGCCGCAACCCGCAATAACATCTGCTCGGTATCGGTTGGAAAACCTGGCCTGCGACTCAACGCGACCAGTCCCGAGCCCCCGCCCCTGCCGATGGGCACACACGTTGCCCGCAGCCGAATTTGATTGCCGTCCTCGATTTCAAACGTGGAGTTAGGCCGATATCTTTCGCGAACCTTTGCGAGGTCGATCGGCCGTTCGTACGAACTCGAATGGCAATGCACGAATTCCAGTTCGGGATCGCGCAGGAAGACACAGGCGAAGTCCGCGTCCAAGATGCTCACCGCAAGCCTTCCGACGCTTTCAGCGATTTGGCTGGCGTCGGCCTTGATCCAAATCGTCGGCAAGCTCGACAACGCGACCAGATCACGGATGCAGCGCCGAAGCTCTGTGTCTGTTCCCCGGTCTTCAGAACTCTCAGCTAGTGCCCGCGTCGCAACCATTGCAGTCAGTGGGCCCGACGGTTCAATTCGGCAAGAAATTCGTCGGGCGGAACATAAAACGGGTTCTCCTGCAACACGCCGCCGACAATCACCTGAGGATGCGTGCGCATAATATCCATAACGACGGGCGCGCTGAACTTGCTGAGGTCGTAGGTACAGATGACCACGTCATTGTACTTCGGAAGAAAATGGTTGAGCCGCGTTTCGTATTCCACGATGTCATGGACGCCAGGCAAATCGTCCAGTGCCCATTCCATATTCGCCCACAGACGGGTCATCGGAAACCCATTGGAGCGCCCGTCGGTGAGCACCTCCTGGATCAACTCCAGCATGGCGTATTGATCGAAGCGGTTTCCCCGCAAGTAGGCGCTCTCCCATGGCCGAATCTCAAGCTGTCGGCTGTTCTCCGCCTCTGCGACGTCGATGCCGACCTCCGCCAACCTCCTTCGTCGCTCCTCAAGATGTGTCTTTTCGACAACTTGGAACAAGCGCTCGCCTGCTTCCGCGCCGTCCTTGGAGAACGGCAACAGCAGCTCATATTCTTGGTCCCGACTATGGAAGAAAGCACAGGCGTGACAGGGGCAGCGAAATTCCGATTGCCCAATGCTGATGACCCGGCCGTTGGCGTCCATCATGTTCCCCTCCTGTAGCCATACCGCAAACGCTAAGGCTGGCTGAAGGTTCCTGTCCCGATTAGTCCACGGTATCGGGCGGCATGATGCGGTGCAGCAAAGTGTGCATCAACGCCGACCACTTTCCGCCTGAAGCCCCGGCCTGGAACCGCTCCAACAGGGGTTGCGCTATGGTGAGTGCGAATGATTCAAACTCCCGAACTGGGGGCTCGAGTCATGCGCTACGAACTCGCCGACTATGAATGGACTGCCATAAAGCCGATGCTGCCGAACAAGCCGCGTGGCGTTCCTCGGGTGAACGACAGACGGGTCCTGAATGGCATCTTCTGGGTCCTCCGATCAGGAGCACCCTGGCGTGATCTACCGACGGCGTTTGGCCCATACACCACTTGCTACAACCGCTTCGTCAGGTGGCGGCGGGCCGGTGTTTGGGGCCGCATCATCGAAGCGCTTGCCACGGCCCATGATGCCGCTGTCCAGATGATCGACACCTCCATTGTCCGCGTGCATCAGCACGGAGCCTGCATCACAAGGAACCAGCGCCAATCGATGGGAAGGTCCCGGGGCGGCTTGACGAGCAAAATCCATGCGGTGGTCGATAGCAATGGTCTGCCGGTACGGCTGGCGCTGAGCCCCGGCGAGGCCCATGACGTTCGACTTGCTGGAAAACTGCTCTCTCGTCTGAAATCCGGGTCAATGCTGCTTGCCGACCGTGGCTATGACGCGGACTGGATCAGGGAGCTTGCCATGAAGAAGGGTGCGTGGGCTAACATCCCGCCGAAAAGCAACCACAGCAATCCGATCTGCTTCAGCCCCTATCTCTATCGTGCTCGCAACCAGGTCGAGCGGTTCTTCAACAGGATCAAACAATGTCGTCGGGTGGCGACGCGCTACGACAGGCTGGCCGCCAACTACCTTGCCTTTGTTCAACTCGCGTCAATCAGGCTATGGCTGCGTCTTTATGAGTCCGCGTCCTAGGTGGGCAGCGAATGTCAAATCCACTCCACTAGTGGCAAAGCCCGTGACGGCCTGAGGCTTTACGGCCTCGTCGTCATCTTTGCGGGCGGTCCGACCGCGCGCAAAGGCTCGGCAAGCCGCGCGAATTCGCAGAGCAGCGAGCGCGTCTTGCGCGGATCGATGATCTCCTCGACCCAGAACTTTTCGGCCGTGCGAAACGGCGAGCGCAACTTGTTGAGCCGTTCCTCGATCTCTTCGAGCTTGGCTTGCGGATCCTCGGCGGCATCGATGTCGGCGCGATAGGCCGCCTCGATCCCGCCTTCGAGCGGCAACGAACCCCAATAGGCCGACGGCCAGGCATAACGCATCGAGAACCGGTCGGCCGGCTGATGCACGACGCCGGCGACGCCGAACGAGTTGCGCACGATGACCGTGCACCAGGGGACGGTCGATTGATTGACCGCGGCCATCGCACGCACGCCATGGCGGATGGTGGCGGCCTTCTCGGCCTCGAGCCCGATCATGAAACCGGGGCAGTCCATCAGATAGACCACCGGCAAATGGAATGTCTCGGCGAAATCGACCCAGCGCACGACCTTCTGGCAGGCGTCCGCGGTCCACGATCCGCCGTAGTGGAAGGGGTCACTGGCGAGCACCAGAACGGCCCGGCCCTCCAGCCGCGCGAGACCAACGATGACCGGGCGGCCGAAATTGGCGCCGATCTCGAAGAACGAATCCTTGTCGACGACGGCGTTGATGATGGGACGCATCTTGTAGACCTGCCGGCGATTGCGCGGCACGGCCGACAGCAAGGATTCCTCCGATCGCTCGGGATCGTCTGTGCAAAGGTGCGTCGGCGGCAGCTCGTAGACCGACGACGGCAGATAGGACAGGAAATGCCGCGCATAGGCGAAGGCTTCCGCCTCGGTTTCCACTGCCTGGTCGACGGCGCCGGCGCGGGTCTGGATGTCTGCGCCGCCGAGTTCCTGCTTGCCGAGGTCCTGCCCCAGCCGTTTCACGACTGGCGGGCCCGCGACAAACATCGCCGAAGTCTTCGTCATCACCGAATAGTGGCTGGCGGCAAGCCGTGCCGCGCCAAGACCTGCAACGGAGCCGAGCCCGAGGCCAACCACCGGCACGCGCGCGAGGTTGGCGGTCGTGTAGGCGTACCAGCGCGTGCCGCCGATGCCGCCGGGCAGATTAGCCGCGCCCTTGGTCTCGATGGTTTTTACTGACCCTCCGCCGCCGGAGCCTTCGATCACGCGGATGATCGGCAGGCGAAAATCATGCGCCATCTCCTCGGCCATCAGGGGCTTGGCCGAGATCGAGGCGTCGGCCGAGCCGCCGCGCACGGTGAAGTCATCGCCGACCACGACCACGGTGCGACCATCGACCTTGCCGCGGCCAAACACGCAATTGGCCGGCGTGACGCCCGTCAGTTCGCCCTTCCCGTCATATTCGCCGATGCCGGAGACCGCGCCGATTTCGTGAAAGCTGCCTTGATCAAGCAGGCCGTCGATGCGCTCGCGCACGGTCAGACGGCCCTGGTCGTGCTGACGCTTGACCTTGTCGGCGCCACCCATCTGGCGGGCAAGGGCTTCGCGCCGGGCCAGTTCGTCGAGCTCCGGCTTCCAGTTCATTTTTATTTTTGTCTCCGGCTGGCCGACGAGGCGATCTTGACGCCTAAACGGGGGCGCTTTGCGCGCGCTGGGCAAACAGCGCGCTTTCGCCATCCTCAAGCAGCACCCGAATTGCCACGCTCAACTCCAGGATTTTCGGCGCGACCTCTCTGTGCAGGCGCATCTCGTCGAAAATATTGGAAAGCAGACCGATCGTGACCACGACATAAGTCTGATATTGCGGCGACCAGAGCGGAATAGCCAGCCCGTTGATATGCGGGCTCCATAATCCGCAACTCGTCACATAGCCCCGCTCGCGCAGCGAGTAGCGGTCGGCGCCGAGGTGCGGCCGCAGTAGCTTGGCGCTTTCGGGAATTTCGCGCTCCATATCCGAAAGCAAGGCTTCGGCCGCTTCCGGCGCAAGTGCTGCCGCATAGGCATGGCCGGCGGCCGTGCTCGCGATTGCGATGCGCGTGCCCGCTGTCGAAGAAAGACCGATCGCGTTGGCCGCGCGGCCGACCTCGAGATAGACGAGATGGAAGCGATCCGGAATGACGAAGCCGACCGTGCCCGGCAATTGTTCGGCGACTTCCTGCAAGCGCATCCGGATCAGATGACGGAGTTGCAAGCCGCGCATCATCGAGGTCGACATCGCCACCGCGCTTGGACCGATGCGATATTTCTGATCGCGCGGCAGATAAACCAGCTGACCCATGCGCGTCAGCGTGTGCGTCAGACGCGAGACGGTCGAACGCGGCAATCCGCATCTGGAGGAGATTTCCAGATTGCCAAGCCTTGCTTCATGTCCTTCGAAACAGCGCAGGATATCGAACGCACGCGACACCACCTGAATGACGTCGCCCTCGCCGGCCGATTCATGCGCAAGCGCTCCCTGCTTGCTCAGCCGCTCTGAGCGCCGCCCCATGCCGTCCTCCCACATTCCGCATAGCGGAACTAAATTCCACTTTGTTCGACAAGCTAGCTCAGGCAGTCTGACGCGACAACTGCGAGCGCGCGATAATCAGCGCTTAGAAAAAGCGCGCTCTGTTCGCATAGCGAAACGTGGAACCCATAATGCCAGAGATCCAGATCATCACGGATGTCGCCGGCCGCGTCTGCAACCTCGCCGCGCCGACAGGCGCCCGCGTCGGCGAAGGCGACGATGTCGTTGTCGTCGAAGCGATGAAAATGGAGATACCGGCCGCTTCACCCGCGGCGGGCACGATCAAATCGATCCTGGTCAAGGTCGACGATATGGTTGGCGAAGGTCAGGTCGTCGCGATTCTTCAGACCTGAGCTAGTGGAGTGGATTTGACATTCGCTACCCACCTAGCCACGAGTTCAGAAGGCGAATGTCAAATCCTAAACTCCACTAGAAACCTATATTTGCTAGTGGTCCTTTGATTCCAACATTCGCAAGAGGCGGCCGCCGAGAAGGGATGCGAATGTTGGAATCGGACCACTAGCTTCTTCACACCACCTGTTCGACCGGTTGCAGGTCGATGTCGAACGTCTCGAGGAATTTCGACGTCATGATGTAGAAGCCGACAGCGAGCTGCAACTCGATCAGCGCGGCCGGAGACAGTTTTGCGGCAATCGCCTTGAAGGTCGCATCGCTCGGGCGGCGAAGCCGGATGATCTCGTCGGTAAAGGCGAGCGCCGCGCGCTGCACCTCATTGAAGCAGGTCGCTGCCTCCCAGTTCTCGAGCGCGTCGTTCTGTTCGTCGGTCACGCCGATATTCTTGCCGATGCGCTTGTGCGCCACGATCTCATAAGGCGACTCGCACAATATCCCGGTGCGGGTAATCGCAAGCTCCCTCACCACAGGGTCGAGTTCGCCGCGATGGCGGATGGCACCGCCCAGCCGGCAATACTGTTCGAAATAGCTCGGCGAGTGCGCCATCATGCGAAAGATATTGGCGTTGCGGTTCTTGCCCAGAATTTCCTTGGTGCGTTCGTTTGATTTCGAAGTGTCGCAGTAATCGATGCGGGCCATGGCTCACCTTGGGGATGTTTCGAACCGGAGTTCAACCTTTTTCGGCCTGATGATACCACAATGACGGCGGGACACCGCCAACATGCACCGAAATTCGCGCCCAAAATTCCTTGGCTTCCGCACAAACCCGCTGCAGGCGGGCCAAAAAGCCGCCTCATTGCTCAACGAATTTACCATTGTCGATATTCGCTGAGTGGGGACTCAATCAAAGCGAATACTCGTCGAGGGGTGTTCCGAGTAAATCGAGTCGATCGTCGAGCCTTCGCGGGCAACGATGAATCGCGTCCAAAATCCGGGTTCACCCAGACCCGAGTCTAGGGAGAACTGCATGAAGGACGCCACCAGGAGGGCGACCTCGGAAGTGCTTGCGCAGATGATGGCCGTGACGGCGATGATCGTCATTGCCAGCGTCGTCTTCTACTGGCGGTAAATCACCCACCGCCGGCCGCGCGGGGTTAAGCGAATGCGACGAGGCAATCCGGGGCGGATGGTTCCGCGTAGCCTTGGGGGGTTGCCTCGTTGCGTTCGCGACCACCCCGCCAAATAGCCGTCCACGCGCTACCCCTGAAAGACAACCGCATCGACAACCACGCAGCCCTTGCCGGCGCTATCGAGCAGCACCGGATTGAGATCGAGGCTGACGACCCTCGCCTCGGGATCAAGCATCAAGTCGCCAATCTTCATCACGGCATCGCAGAGAACATCGACATCCATGGGCGGCTCGCCACGCACGCCCGCAAACAGCGGCGCGATCTTAAGCCTCTGAAGCGCAGCCTTCGCCTCTTCCTTCGAAAAAGGCGGCAGCAACAACGTGGTGTCACGAAAGATCTCGACATATTTGCCGCCGTCGCCAACAGCGACCACCGGGCCGAAAACCGGATCGCGGTGCGCGCCGATCATGATTTCGCGGCGGCCACCCGCCATCGCCGCGACGATGACGCCGTCGAATCGCGAGCCATGCTTGCGGATGATGGCTTCCATCTGGGCCCAGACTTCTCCGGCCTCCTCTCGGCTCGCCACGCCGAGCCTGACGAGCCCGAGCTCGGACTTGTGCGCGATATCGGCCGAACAGCCCTTGACCACCACCGGACCGCCGATGCTCTCGAACGCCGCGATTGCCTCCGCCCTCGACCGGCACAGCCGATGGACGACCACGGGGACACCGCGACCCGCGAGCAGCGCAAGGCTATCCGCTTCGTTGAGCATGGTGGTCGATGGTGCGGGCACCCAGGGAGCCTTTTGGGCTGGGGTCCGGCGCGCCGTGATGCGCGCCATCAGCTCCCGGTGCGCCAAAAACTGATGCAGTGCGGTGACCGCTTCGGTCTCGGTCGGAAACACGGACGAGCCTTCGGCCGCGAATTGATCGGCGACGCTCTTTTGCGTCGCAGCGATCACCAGCGGCTTGCCGGTCTGCTTGCCGAACGCAGCCGCGTCGCGCGCAAACGCCTCGACGTCGTAACCGGGACCTGCCACGGGCACGCCGATCAGGAACGCATCGGCCGCCGGATCCTCAGCGAGGACGGGAAGAATGTCACCGAACAGCCGGCTGTTCGACAAGAGCGCCGCTGTCAGATCGATCGGATTGGTGGTCGTTGCAAAGCTCGGCAGAATCCCTTTGAGCTTCCTGTCGGTCTCGGCGGAGAGTTTTGCCATCGGCATGCCGACATTGGTGGCCGCATCCGCGGTCATGACGCAGACCGCGCCGGAATTAGAGATGGCGACCAGCCGCCTGCCCTGCGGTGTCCATCCCTTCAGGTAAAGCTCGGTCGCCTCCACCAGGCCGCGCATGTCGGGCGCGCGCCAGATGCCGTGCTGCTCGAAGAAGGCATCGACCACGCGATCTTCATTGGCAAGCGCTCCGGTATGCGACTGCGCCGCCTGCCGTCCGGCTTCCGAGCGGCCGGACTTCAGCGCAATGATCGGCAGGTCACGCTTCAAGGCGACCTCCGCGAGCTCTTCCAGGTACTTCGTCTCGGGAATGCTCTCGAGATAAAGCAAGAGCAGTTTGACTTCCGGGTCTTCGGCAACTGCAACCGCGAGTTCGCCGACAGTGATGTCGGCGTCGTTGCCGGTCGCGTGCGTGTGGCGCACGCCGATGCCGCGCTGGCGCAGGAATCCGACCGGCACGGTGGAGAGTGCGCCGCTTTGGCTGAGCATCGCGACATGGCCTTCGGCGCGATCCATATCCATGAACATGGTGGAGAAGCTTGCGATCGCGCCGGTGCCGAAATTGGCAAGGCCTTGCGAATTGGGGCCGACGATGCGCATGCCGGCCTTATGGGCGGCCTCGACCATCTGCCGCTCCTTTGCCTTGCCGGCGACCGCATCGACTTCGCCGAAGCCCGAGGCCATCACGACGGCGACCTTGACGCCATGCGCCGCGCAGTCCTCCACCGCGCCGATCGCATTGTCGCCGGCGACCGCGACGATCACCATCTCGGGCGCTTCAGGCAGATCGCCAAGGCTCTTGTAGCATGTGTGGCCCTGCACTTCGGGGCGCGACGGATTGATCGGGAAAATCTTGCCCTTGAAGCCGAACTTGTCGAGGTAGTGCACCGGCCTGCCGCCGACCTTGTTAGGATTTTCCGAAGCGCCAATGATGGCGACGGAGCGCGGGTCAAGCGCGGCCTTCAGACGAGTCATGGTATTTCCTTAAACTGCCCAGTGATTTTTCGTGAGGAGATAGCCGCCTCAATAAGATTTCGGCAAGCCCAGCACTTTTTCGGCGATGAAGCTTAAGATGAGCTGCGGGCTGATCGGGGCGATGCGCGGGATCAGCGATTCCCGCAAGTAACGCTCGACGTGAAACTCCTTGGCGTAGCCGAAGCCGCCATGGGTCATGACCGCCTGCTCGCAGGCGCGGAAGCCGGCTTCTCCGGCCAGATATTTCGCTGAATTTGCAGCCGGCCCACACGGCTGGCCTTGATCGTATTGCCAGGCGGCGTTGAGCGTCATCAGCCAGGCGGCCTCAAGCTCCATCCAGTTCTTCGCCAGCGGATGCTGGATCGCCTGGTTCTTGCCGATCGGACGATTGAACACGTTGCGCTCCTTGGCGTAGGCGGACGCGCGCGACAGCGCAACGTGGCCAAGCCCGACCGCTTCGGCCGCGATCAGGATGCGCTCCGGATTCATGCCGTGCAGGATGTATTCAAAACCCCGTCCCTCTTCGCCGAGTCGATCTGCGACCGGGATTTCGAAATCCTCGATGAAGAGTTCGTTGGAATCGACCGCCTTGCGGCCCATCTTCTCGATTTCCCGAGCCGAGATGCGGCGGCGATCGAAGTCGGTATAGAACAGGCTGAGACCGTGGGTTGGGTTTTTCACCTCTTCCAGCGGCGTCGTGCGCGCGAGCAGCAGGATTTTCTCGGCGACCTGCGCCGTCGAAATCCAGACCTTCTGACCGTTGACGATATATTTGTCGCCGGAGCGCACTGCGCGCGTCTTCAATTGCGTGGTGTTCAGCCCGGTGTTCGGTTCCGTCACCGCAAAACAGGATCGCTCCGCGCCCGACACGATCGGCGGCAACATCCGCGTACATTGCTCCTTGGTGCCGAACACGACCACGGGATTGAGCCCGAACACGTTCATGTGCACGGCGGAGGCGCCCGACATGCCGGCGCCAGATTCCGCAATCGTCCGCATCATGATCGCGGCATCCATGATACCCAGCCCGGAGCCGCCATATTCCTCGGGGATGCAGATGCCGAGCCAGCCGGCGTCAGCCAGCGCCCGATGGAAATCGGCCGGGTATCCGCCTTCCTTGTCCTTCTTCAGCCAATAGGCGTCGTCGAAGCGCGCGCAGATTTTTGCAACGGCATCGCGGATCGATTCCTGGTTGGGGCTAAGCGCGAAATCCATGGTGTCAAACTGCCGTGGTAGCGCCGTCGCGCACGAGGTTTGCAATCTCCTCCGTCGAGAAGCCAGCTTCCTTGAGGATTTCGTTGCCGTGCTCGTTGAGTCGCGGCGCAAGCCGCGAAGGCTCGGCTGGCGTCTCCGACCAGCGCGCCGAGGTCTTCATGCTGCGGATTCTTCCTTCGCTGGGATGGTCGACAAGCGGAAAGAAACCGGTCGCGACGAGATGCGGATCCTGCAAGATGCTTTCGAGATCATGCATCGGCATTACGGGCACATCGGCCCTGGTGAGGAGCTCGATCCATTCCGCCGTCGGCCGCGTCTCGAAGATACGCGCGAGTTCGGCATAGACGGTGTCGATATTGGAAGCCCGGCCAGCGAAGGTCGCGAATTTCGGATTTTTCCGCAGGTCGTCGCGGCCGATCGCCTCGAAGAAGCTGGCCCACTGCTTGTCGTTATAGACGATCACGCAGATATAGCCGTCGGCGGTCTTGTAAGGCCTGCGGTCGCGCGACAGATGCCGCGCGTATCCGCCCTTGTCGAGCGGCGGTTCGTAGGTCAGTCCGCCCATGTGGTCGCCCATGACGAAGCCCGCCATGGTCTCGAACATCGGAATATCCAGCCGCTGGCCGCGCCCCGTGCGATCGCGGTGCACAAGGCTCGCGCAGATCGCGCCGACCGCCGTCAGCCCGACGATGCGATCGACCAGTGCGTTCGGAACATAGCGCGGCACGCCGTCGCTGGTCTGTGCCATCAGCGCCGGCAGCGCGGTCGCGCCCTGGATGAGGTCGTCATAGGCTGGCTTGGCGGCGTAAGGACCGTCCTGGCCGAAGCCGAACACGCCGGCATAGATCAGCCGCGGGTTGACCTCTGAGACAACGTCATAGCCGAGTTGCAGCCGCGCCATCGCCTGCGGCCGGACGTTGTAGACCAGCACGTCTGCGCTCTTGATCAGGCGAAGCACCGCGTCGCGGCCGCTCGGCTTCTTCAGATCGAGCGCGATGCTTCGCTTGCTGCGGTTGGTGTTGAGGAATACCGGCCCCATGCCGGGATGCCGGGTGGGGCCGATCAGCCGCGTCACATCGCCGTCAAGACTTTCGACCTTGATGACGTCAGCACCGTAGTCGCCGAGCATCTGGGTGGCATAGGGACCCATCAGCACGGTCGTCATGTCGATGACCTTGACGCCCTCCAGCGGCCCCATGATTTCTCCCAGCGACATATCGATCTTGTTTTGTGACAACCTAGTGGTCCGATTCTAACATTCGCATCCCTTCTCAGCGGGCACCTATGCGAATGTTAGAATCAAAGGACCACTAGCAAATTCAAGATTCTAGTGGAGTTTAGGATTTGACATTCGCTTTCCGAATTTGCGGCTAGGTGCGCAGCGAATGTCAAATCCACACCACTAGTAACGACAGGCTATTCGCAATATCAAGGCCGGTCCGCGTATGGGCGCATGCATTGGCTACCCAAAACCGGATTGAAATTCCTCGATATTTCGGAAAGCGAGGCCGGGTTCCGCGCCCGCCGAGCGTTGGAAACGCGATTCGGTCGCGTTGGCTTCCCGCGCTCGCCTGAAGCCCGCTCTGAGGCGAAAAGCTTTGTCTTCAACGCCTTGTGCGGCCTGGTTTCAGCATCACGCCAGCGTGGTTGCCGAAATCGAAAAGTGGCGAATGGTTGTGGTCATAACGCGTCACTTCGCGGCGCGCGTGCGATACGCGTCGGAACGATGACGCGCCTTCTTTTTCGTCCGAATGAAGAACAGTCGCCAGCCGCTTGAAAGCTTTTCGAATTTTGGCGTGTCTCGAAATTGTAATGCTGAAGTCATTCATAGCAGTGACTTGCAAAAGTCACGGCTGCGTCAATCCACCGAAACACATCGCAACATAATCCTCGCCGTCGGCAAATTTGGTCACCCACCGACAGGGGAGAAAATAATGGAACGATCACGATCTATGCTGGGAAGCATTTCGCTTTCCACATCGCGTCAAGCTTTTCAGGGAAAACATTGGTCAGGTTTGCGGCAAAAGATTTGCGTGTCGATGCTCAGCGCCGCCGCCCTTGTGTTCGTTACCGGTTCCGCGGAAGCCGGCAAACCCGCACCGGTTCAGGCGTCCTGCCATTTCCAGTCGGCAGGCAACAAGATCAAGCGGGTCGTCTTTCTGACGTTCGACAACGTCCATCTGCGCCGCGACAACCCGAACGTGCCGTCCGACCTTGAGCTGATGCCGCATCTGCTCAACTACCTGCAGGACAACGGCACCGTGAGCGGCAACCATTTCACGCCGCTGATCTCGCATACCGCACAGGACATCGTCACGACGCTGACCGGCCTCTACGGCAACCGCTTCGGCTTTACCGTCGCCAACAGCTACGGCTTCTTCAAGCCGGACGGCTCGGTCAGTTTCCAGACCTCGTTCCTGTACTGGACCTCGCCGTCGGCTGACGGCAGCGCGCAAATGATCAACGAAAAGGGCAAGATTGCCCCGGCGCCATGGGTCCCGTTCACCCGCGCCGGCTGTGACGTCGGCGGCTTCTCCACGGCCAACATCGAATTCGAAAACATCAAGACGGACGTTCCGACCGTATTTGGCGCGAACTCGCCGGAAGCAGCTGAAGTCACGGCCAATTCGGCGCTGGCAACCGCCGACTTCGAAGGCATCGCGATCCACTGCGCCAAGAACAGCCCGCTGTGCAACGGAAGTGCCCATGCAAAGCCCGACGTGCTTCCCGACGAGCCGGGCGGCTATAGCGGCTTCAACGCGCTCTACGGCAACAAATATGTCCAACCGGCGATCAATCCGGCCGGCCCGGTCCAGGATCTCGACGGCAATGTGATCGCCGACGGCACTCCTGCCCACAATCCCGGCTTCCCGGGCTTCGATCCGACAGCGTCGCAGTCGCTGGGCTATGTCGCGACCATGCTGGAAGCCGGCGTCCCCGTCGTCTACTTCTATATCTCCGACCTCCACGACAACGAGCTCGGCTCGTCGCTGAGCAGCGCGAACACGTTTGGCCCGGGCGAGGCTGCTTACGTCAAGCAGGCCCAGGTCTATGACCAGGCGTTCGCGAAGTTCTTCGCGCGGCTCGAGGCGGACGGCATCACCAAGGAAAATACGCTGTTTGTCGTCACCGCGGACGAAAACGATCATTTCGTCGGCAGTGCGCCGACGCCTCAGAACTGCGACGGCGTCAACGTGCCCTGCACCTACGCCCACAAGGGCGAGATCGATACGTCCATCGATCGTCTGCTGTTGACTCAACGCCAGAACACGACACCGTTCCTGGTTCACTCCGACGACGCACCGACGTTCTACATCGTCGGCAACCCGGGCCCGACGGATCCGGTGACGCGGACTCTGGAACATGACGTCAATGCGCTGACCGTCCTCAACCCGATCACGGGCAACAACGACAAGCTGTCGAGCTTGCTCGCCGACCGCGCGGAAATGAAGCTCCTGCACATGGTTCCATCGGTGGCGGACCGCGTGCCGACCTTCACCATGTTCGGCAACGACAACTACTTCAACTCGACATCGAGCGCCGCAAACAAAACCAAGGACTGTTCACAGGCTCCGGCCTGCGTTTCCGAGGAAACAGGTTTTGCCTGGAACCACGGCGATTTCCAGAAGCAGATCACACGGACCTGGTTCGGCCTGGCCGGCCCGGGCGTCGCGAAGCAGGGCCGGTTTGACGGTGTGTTCTCCGATCACACCGACCTGCGTCCGACGGTCATGGCCCTTCTCGGGCTGACGGATGATTACGTCCATGACGGCCGCGTGCTGGTCGAGAACCTCGAAGCCCATGCGTTGCCTGACTCGCTGCGGGACAGCCTGTTCGCCTACACGGCGCTGGCCCAGGCCTACAAGCAGATCAACGCGACCAAGGGGCCGCTCGGCGTCAATAGCCTCGTGGCCGCCAACCAGGCTATCACCAGCGACGATGCGACTTACGGCCGCTTCCTCGCCAGGATCAGCCAGATCACCACCGAGCGTGATGCGCTGGCGTCCCGGATGATCACGCTGCTGAACGGCGCGGCGTTCGCAAACCAGCCCGTCCGTTTCGACGGTGCGACGCTCGATCTGATCATCCAGGCTGAGCTTCTGAATGGCAGGGTCGCGGAGATGGCGGGGGAGAATCCCTTCAACCACTAAGGCTTCTCGCCATCTTCCGAGTGCAAACAAGAAGCCCGGCGACACTGTCGCCGGGCTTCTTCAATTCTGACCGTCTCTATTTCCGCATCATCTGCCGCAATTCGGTCTTCAGCACTTTGCCGTAATTGTTCTTCGGCAGCGCGTCGAGATAGACGTAGCGCTTCGGCCGCTTGAAACGCGCAATCGATGCAAGGCAATGCGCGTCAAGCTTCGCATCGTCGGGCGCGGCCCCCTCTTCCAGCACCACGCAGGCGACGACGATCTCGCCCCAGTCGGGATCGGGCACACCGATCGCCGAGACCTCGCGCACGTCCGCATGGGTGAGTAGCGCCTCTTCCACTTCACGCGGATAGATGTTGGTGCCGCCGGAAATGATGACGTCCTTGGACCGGTCGGAGAGCGTGAGAAATCCGTCTTCGTCGAGACGCCCGACATCGCCGGTGCGCAGCCAGCCATCCTTCAGCGTCTCGGCATTGGCTTTCGGATTGTTCCAGTAGCCGAGCATCACGGCCGTGCCCTTGGCTTCGACCTCCCCGGTCTCGCCCGCGCCCAGCACCTCGCCATCCTTGCCGGTGATGCGGACCGACATCACGCTCTGCGCGGTGCCGACCGACGCCAGCCGCTCCAGATAGCGCGGATGATCGGTCTTCATGTGCCACTCGCGAGAGAGCGCGGTGATTGTCATGGGTGACTCGCCCTGGCCGTAGATCTGCACGAAGCGCTGGCCCATCGCCGCGATGGCCTCACGGATATCGTTAAGATACATCGGCCCGCCGCCATAAATGATGGTGCGGATGCCCTCGCCGTTTTCTCCGCGCCGCTTGGCGGCATCGACCAGGCGGCGGACCATGGTCGGCGCGCCGAACATCACGACATTCTCGAGATTGCGGGCGAGATTGAGCACCTCGTCCGGATCGAATCCTCCAGATTGCGGCACCACATGCCGCCCACCCATGCGCACATGCGGGAAATTGTAGAGACCGGCGCCATGCGAGATCGGCGCGGCATACAGCGAGGCATCCTTCGGCGTTGCCGGATCGACGTCGACGAGATAGCACATCGAGGCCGCGACCAGATTGCCGTGGCTGAGCATCACGCCCTTCGGACGGCCGGTTGTGCCGGACGTATAGAACAGCCAGGCGAGATCGTTGACATCGCGCTCCAGCGGCGCGGGCGCCCCCTCGCCGTCGCGCATGGCTCGATACGCGTCACTATCGAGCGACAGCATCGTCATCGACGACGGCAGATCGGCCTTCGCCTCGGTCAACGCCCCGCTCGTGTCATCCGAAACGAAAGCGAGCTTCGCGCCGGCGTCGCTGCAAATCCATGCGGCTTCACGGCCATGCAGCTTGGCATTGATCGGGATCGCCGCCGCGCCCATCCACCAGATGCCGTAGAGGCATTCGAGATATTGCGTGCAGTTGGAAGCGAACACCGCGATGCGATCGCCGGGGGCAATGCGGTGGTCCCGCGATAACGCGAACCCGATCGCAGCCGCGCGGCGCGCAAAGGTCTGGTAATCGGCGTCGAGATCAAAGCCGGTCAGAAGCGCCGGCGCCTCGGGGCGAAGCCTG
>Ga0070741_10002628_pt1 | contig 47401 bp, 88 predicted proteins | sample Coa_R1_4_FD_66440 | JGI IMG/M metagenome (GOLD analysis project Ga0070741, IMG submission 66440) | Surface soil microbial communities from Centralia Pennsylvania, which are recovering from an underground coalmine fire - Coalmine... | ecosystem: Environmental > Terrestrial > Soil > Unclassified ... | reverse complement strand
GGGGGGGGGGGGGGGGGGGGGGGGGGCCGGGCCGCGCAGGACGGTGCCGCGCGGGAAGGCCGGGCGCGCGGCGGGACGGGCAGGCTGCCGCAGCGGCGTGAGGGCGGTCCCGGTCCCGCCGCGGGTGCCGGCCTGGTGCTGCGCGTGGCCGCCGGGGGGCCGGGCGGGGATGACGGCGCGGACGGGGCGGTGCAGGGGAGCCGGGGCGGGCCCGGTGCTGCTGAAGGTCCCGGCGCGGGTGCCGCAGACCCGGCCGCGGGGCGGGACCTTGAGGTGCTGCCCGGCGGCGGCGCGGGCGGTCCCGGCGGTGACGGGGGCGTGCAGCGGCGGGGCGGGCGGGCCGAGAACGGAGACGGCCAGGGCGGCTCCGGCGATCCCGCGGGCCAGGCCCCGGACCCGGGAGCGCGGCAGCGGGGCGCGGACGGGCCCGGCGGCGGGGCGCAGAGCCGGCCCGGAGGTGGCGCCGCCGCCTCCGGCGAGCTTGAACGCGACCAGGATGACCGCGTAGTTCGACGCGGTGTTCATCCCGAAGCTGGCGGTTTCGGCGCCTCCGGCGGAGTTCTTGTAAGCCAGCTCGAGGTTGGAGGTATTGGAGGTATTGGCCCCGGTGGCAGCGCCGGCGCTGCCGGGCCCGGCGGTGGCCCCGGTGTACCCGGCCGGGTTCGTCCAGGTGGTGACGGCATCTTCGTAGTCGCCGTAGACCGCGACCAGGTACTCGCTGGCAGCCGACGTGGAGTAGGCCGGGCTGGTGGTGGACGTGCCCGTGGAGCCGGCGGCGGTACCGGGGCTGCCGTCGAGCATGGCGGTGGTGTTGCCGGCGAGAAGCCCGGAGACTTCCTGGATGGTGATGGCGGCGCCGGACCCGGTGACGCTGGCCGTGGTCGCGGTGATGGTGGGTTTGGTGCCGGCATCGCCGGCGGGGGTGTCCAGCGCGAACAGGTAGACGCCGCCGTCACTGTTCGCGTATGACTTGAAGCCGACCTGGGTGAAGGCGTTGGTGCCGTCGCTCACGCCTGTGACGGTGATGCCGGAGCCGTTGTCGCCGACGGACACGGCGGCGATGAGCTTGGTCCCGGATGTCAGGTTCGCGGTGGCGAACGTCGCGGATATCAATCCGTTCTGGACGATATCCGCGACGTGCCCGGCTCCTTGCAGGACAGACCATGCCATGGTGCGCCTCCCGGCCTAGCCGCCGGGCGGGCGGTTCACCGGAACCTCCGCATGCTGTACATGACGGGCGGGGAGGAGCCGCCGCCGCCGGCCGGGCTGAAGCTCGCGATGCCGCAGGCGCCGTTCTCGAACCCGGATAAGACGGAAGTGGCGGTGTCGCCGCCTGCCCCGGCGGCGGCGGCTACGCCCCACAGGAACGAGTAGTACACGCCGGTCCCGGTCCCGGAGTTGGTGTCGGCGCCCGGGGTGATGCTGTTGCCCGCGCCGTCGGCCATGGACGGGGTGATCGTCAGGGAGGCGGTGCCGCCGTTCCACCCGGCGGCGTAGATGATCAGGTCGCCGGCCTGGGTGTCGGGGGCCGAGCAGGCCGCGGCCTGGGTGCCGCCGCCGGAGGAACCGCCGTTGCCGTTCTGGTCGGCGGGGCTGGCCGCGCTGCCGCCGGAGAACTCGCCGAGCTTGGTGAAGGCGGACGATACCCCGGCGGGCCCGAACTGCGGCGCGGTTTCCCCGGTGCCGCAGTCCGCCTTGTAGGCGATCCCGGCCCAGACGAACGCGGTGCCGAACTGCAGTGCGGGCGGGCACTGCCAGCCGGCCCCGGAAAGGATGGTGAACGGGGCGGTGGCGGAGCTGGAGTTGCAGAACAGCCAGGCGATCAGTAAGTTCCCGGCGGTGGTGGCCGCGCCGAAGGAAGGGTTCAGGGTGGGCGAGACGGCGCCGGCGGAGACGAGGGCGTAGGCCATGGTTTCCTCCTATCGCCCGGCCCGGGTGCCGATGGTGACGGCCCGGTTCCGCATGGCCGGGAACAGCGGCGCCTGGGGCCCGGACGGCGCCCCCGCGAGGGTGTAGTCGTAGGTGAACGCGTTGCAGATGAAGGTTTCGGCCTGGGTGGCGGCGGCGCCGGCGTACAGGTCGGTGTTGCAGATCTCCCACCCGAACAGCACCAGGCTCAGGTACGGGGACGCCGCGGAAGGGGTGTAGTCCGGGGGGCCGCTGTTCCCCAGGTCGAAACCCTGGGAGATGCACCAGTTCAGCGGGCCGAGCAGGTCCACGGTGCCGGATGTCATGTGCCCGAACGTCCCCGGGCCGCCGGCCCCTTGCAAGATGAAGATCAGTTCCGCCCCGGCCAGGCTCCCCGACGGGTACGGCGCCGGGTAGTAGTAGAAGTCATACGTCAGGCCGCCGAAGGTCAGGCCGGGCGTGTGCAGGAGCGCCCCCCCGGTGCCCCGCTCGGTTGACGTGTCCAGCCACAGCATGATGTCCCGGAACGAAGGCTGGGCGACGGCGCTGCCAGCGGAGACCGTGCCCGCCGGGGAGCCGCCCTGGTAGGTGCACCCGGTGAAGGTGTTGCCGCCGGCGGTGCCGGTGTAGCTGAGCTGCGCCTGCGCGCCCCCGGACGTCTGCACCAGCAGCACCCCGGCAGCGGGATACCCGGTGGTGGATGCCACGGCGAGGACCCCCGGCGAGGGCGACGACCAGCCGGCGATGCCGGCGACCTGCCCGCCGTTGCTCCCGGCCGCCACGGTGGTGGCCTGCCCGCCGGCGCCGATGTAGCCGGTCCAGATATCGAACTCGAGCTCGTACGCGCCGCCGGGCGGGTCGGTGACGTCGAAGGTGGCGGTCAGCGAGCCGAGCGCGGACAGGGGGGTGTTCGCGCTCCCGTTCCACCCGGCGGTGCCCCAGGTGTTGAACTGCTGGGAGTTGCACGGGCCCATCTGCACCTGGCCGGTCCCGGCCGGGCCGGCGTCCGACGTCACGTAGAACACGCTGGGCGAGTACGCGCCGACCGTCTGGGAGTAGCTCACGGTCGGGTCCACGAAGTTGGCCGTGACCAGCGTGTTGAACCCGGTGGACGGCGGGTACCGCGGGTCTGCCGGGTACGGGCCGAGGTCGCCGGTCAAGCTGGTGGTGGTGGTCAGGGTGGTCCCGGCCGGGGCCGCGTTCACGGTGACGGACAGGTTCCCGGTGGCGGTGCGAGATGCCGAGTCGGTGACCTGCGCGGTGAACGGGAAGGTCCCCGAGGCGGTGACGGCGGCCCCGGACAGCACCCCGGAACCAGACAGGGACAGCCCGGCCGGGAGAGACCCGGCGGTTACCGCCCACGTGTAGGGCGGGGTGCCGCCGGCCGCCTGCAGGGCCCGGGTGGAATACGGGAAGTCCAGCCAGGTCGGCGGCAGGGCCTGCGCGGGGACGGTCAGGGTGTGCACGACGGGGCTGGCGGGCCGGAACGAGGCCATCGCGCCGCCCCCGCCTTCGAACACGTCCAGGGCCAGGAACGCGGTGTCCCCGGCCGAGCCGGTGTTCCCGGTGACGCCCCACAGCGACGCGAAGTACAGGTTCGGGCTCGAGACGCTGGCGGCCTGCTGCAGGACGGGGGTGATGGCCGCCCCGGTGCCGTCGGTGAACTGGGTGACAGAGACCGACCCGCCGGCGTTCGCGCCGTTCCAGAACCCGGCGACCGCTACCAGGTCACCCGCGTCGGCGTCGGCGCCGAGGATGACCTCCCAGATGGAGTTACCGGTACCGGAGTAGACGCTGCCGTGCTGGTCGACCGGGGAGGACGTGACCGCGGCGGCGTACTCGGCTAGCTGGGAGTAGCCGACGGGCCCGTTGGGGTCGGTGAAGACCGGCGGCGCCTCGCCCGCACCGCAGTTCGCCTTGTACCACAGCGACGCCCAGACGAACGCGGAGCCGCCGGCGTCAGCCTGCGCCCACCCGGTGGCGGTGGTGGTGATCGTGGCTGACGCGCTGCTGCCCTCGGACCCCACCCAGGCGAGCAGCAGGTTCCCGGCCGTCGTGGACGTGCCGAATAACGGGGAGCCGCTGGCGGCGATGGGGCCCTGGCTGACGAGCGTGATCCCTGTCATGGCGGCCCGTCCATGGTCCGGCTATTCGGCGAAAGTGATCTGGACCTCGAACTGGGTGGCGGTGCCGGCGGATGAGGCGGTGAGGTACACGGCGACCTGGCCGCTGGCCGGGAGCCGCCATTCGGCGCCGGGGGTTACCCATTCAGCCCAGTTCGCGCCGGCGGTGAACGGGAGGGCCTGCTGCCACAGGAAAGTGGCGGCGGTCAGGCCGGTGATGGCGGTGGTGCCGTCCTTCCACGTGGTGTTGGCGGCGATGTCGGCGCTGTTGTGCGGTGCGGGGGTCAGCGCGGAGCTGCCGCCGGCCTGGGTGCCGGTAGGCCGGCATAACTGCGCCAGGATGGTCCCGTTCGACGGGTAGGACACCGAGGACCCGGCGTAAGAGCCGATCCGCAGCGCCATGATGTCGGCGGTGACCGTCGACCCGGCGGACCCGAATAACACCGGGGTCGCGGTCGTAGAAGTGTAGGTCACCAGCCCGCTGGTGACCGTGTAGATCCTGCCCGATGACATCGTGTTCCTTCCCGGGTTCCCTGGCCGTGCTTACTCGCTGTAGGAGCAGGACACGAAGAACGTGGTGCTCGTCCCCGCCGAGGTGGGGGTGACGTAGAAGGCGAACTTGGTGGAGACCGGGATGTAGATCTCGTCGCCGTAGGTCTCGACATCCTCCCAGTTCGCCCCGGCCGCGAACGGGGTCACCCGGTCCCACAGGGCCGCGCCCTGGGTCAGCCCGGTGATGGCCGCGGCGGACGCGCCGCCGGCGGTCTTCCACGTGGTGTTCGAGGCCAGCACGACGCCGGACTGCTGCTGCGGGGAGGCGGTCTGCCCGCCGGCGACGGTGCCGGTGACGATGTTCAGCGACCAGGTGACGGACGCGTTGGACGGGATGGTCCCGACGCCCATGACGCCGACCGCGATATCGGACAGCGAAAGGTCCGCGGTGGCCGTGGTGACGCCGTACAGCACCGGCAGCGCGGTCGTGCCGGCGTTAGCCGCGCCGGTCGGGGTCCACGTGCTGGTGTCGAAGGTGGAGACCTTGTATAAGCGCCCACGGGCCATTGTCTTCTCCTATTACGCTGGTCGCATTATCAGTGTAACCGGACCGCGCCGGCGTCTACGAAACCGTCCACTGCAGCAGCCCGGACCCGGAAATGGTCAGGGTGAAGCTGCCCGATGAGGAACTGTTGGTGCCGCCGAAATCCCAGTAGCACATGATGAGGTTCGTCGAATCGGTGGAAGATCCGAAGGTGTTGTCGTAGAAGAAAGCATATTTAGCGCTGATCGTGGACGCGGCCCAGGTGGGGTTGGCGCACGATAACGTGTACGTGGTGCCGTTGGTGAACGAGTCCGTCGCCGGGGTGACCGCCACCGAGGTCAGGGTCTGCCGCGAGTACGCGGTCCCGGACGTGGACACCTCGGTCAGCGCCCCGTTGGTGCCGTCACCTGCGAGGAAGTCCGAGACGTGGAACGGCTTGGTGCCGTTGGCGCCGCCCGTGAAGCTGTACGTCCCGGACGCGATGAGACCGACCTGCAGCGTGTCGGACGTCAAGCTGACGGCTTTAGCCCCGAGCTGCCATAACAGCGAAGGGAATACATGGCATGCGACGGTCATATCAGTCGTCCCCTGTGTCCGGGAGCACCGGCGGGCACGCCGGAGGCTGCGTAATGTACAGCCAGCCGACAGGAAAGTCCGGGATGGTGGGGTTATCCACGATCATCAGCCATACCTGGTACTGTCCTGCCGCAAGGCTGTACGCGCCGTTTGCCGGCCCTACCAGGAATTCTATCTGGTACGGCTTATTTGCCGATACCCACGATGCGGCCCGCCAGTCCCCCTGGCCCGGGGTGACGCCCCCGGGCATGAAGGCGACGTAAACCGCGTCCGCCGTGGGGTCGACGGAAAGCCCGGTAATGCCGAGCGCCCGCAAGTCGAAGGTGAGGTACCTGGTGTCGGTGACGGCGAGCCATTCACGCCATTTCCGCCACCGCCGCCGGGCCCGGAGCCGGCCCGCCATGACGCCCATCGGGTACAGCGGGTCGTACTTGTGCGGCCGGACCGTCTCCGGGATGACGCAGGATGCCAGGTCCCCGGATAAGTCCTGGGGCACCTGGATCTCGTACTGGCGCCCGCCGGGGAAATGCTCGGCGACATGGTAGGTCAGCTGCCCGCCGTCGTCGGTGGTCACGGACGGGTTGTCGGTCGCGTACAGCAGGACCGTCATCAGGCCGAGCCAGATGTAGATCTTCCCGGTGGTGTCCGCGCTCCAGGCCCACGGAGCCTGGCCGGCCTGGACGGCGGGCCAGGTCTGGGTGCCGCACAGCCGCTGCGGGATGTACCAGGACGTGCCGTCTTCCTCGATCGTGAAGCCGCTCGAGGGCCAGAACGTCAGGTACCCGGAGACCGGGTTGCGGTCGGCGTCGAAGTAGTACTGGCTTACTTTGACGAGCGCCTGATCCGCGGGAAACGGCGCGGCCGGGAGCGCCGGGTTCACCGGGGCGGGCAGGAAGGCCTCCGGGGTCATCCCGGCGTAGGCAAAGCCCCGGGTGTACCACGGCGGGGTGATGTGCTCCCATTCACCGTCGATGATGCCGTCGGGGCTGGCCGTCATGCTTCCAGGCTACTGTCCGGCCGCGCGGAAGCGGAGGACGGCGTGACGTGCAGTCTCGCGGTTGCGCCTGTCCCCGTCAGCCCGGGTAGGCCCCGCACGTGCCTGACGCCGCCCTCCGCAGGCGGCAAGTGCAGCAGGAACCGGGGCGGCGCGGAACGGCAGGAGCTGCGCCGGGCAGGCTCCTTATCCTCGCTCGAGGGGGCGATTTGCCCCGCGCCGCCTGGACCGCAAGCATAACACGGGGCCCCGGCCGCCGTGAGGGAAGCAGCCGGGGCCCCGCACGGGCAGGTGCCGTTACCTGCTGCCGGGCTGCTGGATGCCTGAGCTTCCGCCGGGGAATATCCACCTGCTGCTCAAGATGGACCTCTCGTTTCCTTCGCCGCCATTGCTGAAGCTGTTTCCGTTAGAAAACATGCATGCAGGGTAACCATGCGGCCTGGTGTTTGTCTAGTGCTCCCTGGGTTACGGGATGCCTCCCGGGGCGGTCCGCCTCATCCCGGCCCCGGGCCGTTCCGTGCCTATGCCGCACGAGTCAGCGCCCAGGCTCATGCCTGCAGCATGGCAGCATGCTGCCCCCGGCATCAGGTCGGTTACCGGAGGCAGCGGATCGCGGGAAGGGAAGTGCTGGTTACCAGTTGCCGAGCTTCTGCACGGTGCCGCCGGTACCGGAGTAGAGCCAGCTGTTGCCGGCCCGGGTTGACTCGGTGGCGTCGTTGCCGACGGTGCCCATGCTGACGCTGGCAGCGCTGCTGCCGAAGTAGAAGTTCATGCAATCGAACCTAACGCAATTGCGCAGCCCCGTCCAGCGGTTCGCCAGGATTTCTCCCGGCGCAAGTGCGCGGCCTTAGCGCAGAGGCTGGAACTGCCGCTGCCGGGCGTGCGTGCGGGACCGGCGCGGCCTCGAGCGGGACCGGCCGTAGAAGATGTTGTCGGTGACGACGACCTGGCTGTCCTGGGACTGCTCGGCGCGGGCCATCCAGCAGGCGATGGCCAGCGAGTCCGGGTAGTCGTCGTGGGCGTCGGCCTCGCGGGGCGCCTCGACTTTCAGGTAGGGGCCGCGGAATTCCTTGCGGATGTCGCCCATCTCGGTCATGAACCGCTGGATGACACGCCGCTGGCTGACCTTGGCGCCGTAGGGCCAGGACAGCTTGCGGCGGTCGAAGACCTGGGACAGGTACTTCCACCTCTCAGACTGCTCCTGGCTGCTGTCCTTGCAGCCCACGAAGTCGACGTGCGGCATGAGGTTGCGGAGCCGGTCGATCACGACGTCGCCGACACCGCCCGTGTCGACGCCGCACCGGAAGATGTGGTAGTTCCCCAAGAACTCGCAGATCCGGAAGTACTGCTCCTCCCACGCGACGTTCTCCAGGTCCAGCCAGTTCAGGATGTACATCGGGTAGAAGCCCTCGGAGTCGGGGTGATCCCAGTCGACGGCCAGGACGGTGACTACTGTCCGGTCCTGGATGCGGGCGCAGTCTATCCCGGCGATGACGGGGGAGGCAGTCCAGGTCCTGATGAGCTCCTGCTGGGACGTGTCGCACATGTCGGACAGCACGTCCTCGGTGGTGAACATCCCCTTGGCGGTCATCCACTCGATCTTGTAGCTCATCCTGAACTCATCGGAATTCTCGCCCATGGACAGCATCGCGTCCTGGACCGTCAGCTTGTAATCGGGGACGTATTTCGCGACTTCCCGCCAGTCCCACTGGAAATGGTTCTGCCGGTTGCGGCCGCGCTTGACCTTGATCCGCTTGTTCTTCTTGATCTGCTCGTAGAAGAAATTCGTCGTGTACCAGGGAGTGCCGGTGAAAATGTAGGTGGCCCGGGTGGCGGTGCCCATGGGGACGACGGACTTGTTGACGGTCTTGTTGTCGCCGCCCTGGGCCTCGTCGATGACGATGACGTGATACGTGCGGCCCTCGATTGTGGCTTTCGGGTGGCAGGTGGTGCGCCGCGCGAATGACCCGCAGCTCCGCAAGGTGATGACAGCGCCCTTGACGACGGATTTCTCGCCGATTTCCGGGTCGGCCATGATCCGCTTGCACGCCTCGGTGGCGAACACGTCCGCGATTTTCGCGAAGATAATCGAAGCCTGCTCCTCGACCGGGGCGAAAGCGCCGACCCACACGCCGCGGCTGAATTTCTGCAGGGACCGCATATTCGGGTAGATCTTCGCAAGCCGCGGCAGCATCAGCATGCAGGTGGCCAGGGCCGCGCCGATCGTGGTGGATTTCCCGGACTGCCGGGACGCCAGCGCGGTAATGCGGGCCCCGTCGCCGATGATGACCGATTCGATGATCCGCCGGGCGACCGGCTTCTGGTACGGCCGGAACGGCAGCTCGGAGATATCGTTGGCAATCTGGACGAGCTTGCCGACGAGCTGGTCGACGAACTCCTGGCTGTTCTCGTCGAGGACAACCTCGGTATCCCGCAGGGCCTGCTGCTCGGCCGGAGTGAACTCCAGCTCGGGATCGGCCTGATTTTCCGGTAACTCGGCGGTGATATCCAGCATGCGGGGCTCCAGGTAATGTCCGTGTCATTACCAGGATAGGAAAGGTGCGTCCCGGGGGGGGTTGGCCAAAGCTCCGGATAGCGCGGAGCCCTCACTGTATGACGCTGCCTGCCCCGGCTGTCTCGGCGGCCGTGCGTAGCGGAGCACGACCTCGCACCGGGCAGTACCGCGGTTCCCTCCGCCCCGGGGAACGATCTTGACCCTAGCACCGCCAAGATCATCTCGCAACAGGTTGACATGCTTACGACCTGCCGATACTGTCTCCATCCGTGAGCGCAGCCTGAGACTGAGACGGAGACGGACGAAGCGCGATCATAAGCGGAAGGCCGGAGGTTCGAATCCTCCCCGCGGCTCAGCATGCCGCGGTAGCTCAGCCTGGCAGAGCGTCCGCCGCGTGTGAGCCTGAGACTGTACCGCTCGAAGCCTGAGACTGACCTTCCGCTCTGCCAGATCGACCTGCTGTGCACTTCTGGATCGAAGATAGAGGTTCGAGTCCTCTCCCGTGCTCTCCGTGCCCGGGTAGCTCAATGGCTAGAGCAGCGATCTTGAGCCTGATGCACGGCTGACTGCCGCTGGCACATGTCGGAGGAAAAGCACTGCCCTTTTAAGGCAGAAATGCTATCTCACGCAAAGCCCCGGCGCACACGGATAGGTGCGCCGGGGCACCATCTACTCCCGAAAGGGTTCCTTATGCCGCGTTTACAGACAGTCGGCCAGGTCCTGCCCCAGGAAAAGACCGCACGGCAGCGCGCTAATACAGTCCGCGCGAATATCAAGAAGAACCTCAGCAAGCAGACCCTGTTCACCGGCCTGGTCAAGATCTACAAGCCTTACGGTGATCCCGAGGACCCGGCCGTCCTGAAGATCCCGCCGCAGACCACGCAGGTGCAGTTCCGGGTCGAACCTCAGGCGCTCGACGCGCTGAGGGAGGTCCTGGCCCCCGCGTTAGACCTGACGGCGGCCAAGGAGTGGGGCAACCAGGATGCCCGCGGTGATATCGAGATCGACGGCAAGAAGCTGTTCGAAGGAGTCCCGGCGACATTCCTGCTGCACCTGGAGCATCAGCTGAATGAGCTGGAAGGCGTGCTCAAGGAGATCCCGGTACTGGACAGCGCCGAGAAGTGGGAGCCGGACGCCACGACGGGGATCTGGCGTACCACCGAGCCGGACCGGACGCTGCGTGAAGAGCCGACTGAGGTGCCCTCAGTCGGCCACCCTGGGAACGACCACCATGCCCCGCAGGTCAAGTGGCTGCCGCGGCGGGTCCCTACGGGCACGTACGAGACCACGAAGTACTCCGGCGCGGTTGAGCCGCGGCGCAAGGAGGAACTGCTGCTGCGCGTCCATCAGGTCAAGCAGGCTATCCACCGGGCCCGCGAAGCCGCGAATCAGGCGCCGGCCCCGGCGAAGGACATCGGCACGAAGCTGCTGGACTACCTGTTCGCCTGACCCGCATGCTGCTGGCCGTGCCCTCATTCCGCCGGGGGCACGGCCAGTTTGCTGTCCGGGGCCTAGTACCAGTGCCTGCGCCCGCCGACCGGATACCAGCCGCCGACGCATAGCAGGACCAGGCCGATGACAGCCAGGATGACCCCGATGGTGAACAGCACGCCCAGGCCGGGCACGAGCAGCCCTAAGACGATCAGGACGATGCCGAGGATAAGCATGGCGCGCTCCCTGCCGACGGGGTTTCCGCCTTCCTCCCAGTGTGCCCGCTACCCGCCGGTTTTAACGGATTCCTGGCGGGAGCGCAGCTCGGCCAGCAGCGCGTAGGCGGCGGTCAGGCCCTCCTGCATCTCGGCCAGCGACTCAGGGCGGCCGTCCCTGCGGTGGTCCTGCATGGCCTTGTACATGCCGGAGACCGCGGACCCGATCCAGCCGCAGATGTCGTCGGTGCGCATGGCCGCGGCCCGCCTGGCGGCTTTGCCGTAATAGCTGCTGTCCCAGTACGGAATCTGGGGCGCAGTGTCTTTACGTCTCATAGGGCAGCAGGGTGTGCGGGTCGATGCCTTCGGCGATCAGGTCATCCGGCGGTATCTCGTCCAGCCGGGGGATCCGCTTGACCCGCAGTTCTTCCAGGGCCCGCTGCACTGCCTCGAGCGTCAGGTAAACACTCACCGGACCAGGCCCTGTTCCCCGATCGGGTCGATCTGGCCGTCTTCGCCGATGAAGTAGCCGCGGGCCCGGCCCTGCATGGCGTTGAGCAGGTGCCGCTGGATGGCTTCGTGGTCGTCGTAGTCCTTGGCGGACCGGTCGTCCCACCGGCCGCGCATCCAGGACCGGCGGATGCCGGGGACGTGCCAGATGACGGCCCGGCCGAGCCGGTAAGGTTCCTCGTACTCCCAGATGAGGACCTTGCGCTGCAGCGGCGGAGTGCCCCAGCGGCGTAAGGCGACGTTCCCGGTGAACCGGCTGTGCTTGCGGCCTTTGAGCATCGGCATGATCATCATGCTAGCAGTGACGGCGCGCATGCTTGCGTGCTAGACTTCCGGGTGTCCCGGACGATAGCCGGAACGGCACGGAGCAGGCCCCCGTAGGCACCAGGCGATATGCGCCGATGACGTGACCGCAAGGGGGCCTGCTGTACTCATACGGGCCAGCCGTTAACGCATGTTTTCCTGCGCCGGTATCCGGCGAAGGCGAATTCAGCGTCAGGCAGGTAGACGACCTGGGGGAGTTCTGTCAGGGTCGCAAGGATGTCCTTGCTGCCGCGGAGCTGGCTGTGCAGCCATGCAAGCCATGGCTCGAACAGGGGGCAGACCCAGACCTGATGCTTGCTCAGGTCAGCCGGTGCGGATCCTCCGGCGCGGAGCATGAGTCCTTCGCCAGTCTGCAGGTCCTGGACCCACAGGTGCTCATTCCCCCAGCCGATCTTACGCAGCAGCGGGCCGGGCCAGCCGTCGACCTGCGACCGCCAGCGCCATTCACTGTCAGGAACGGCAGCCATGAACTTGCCCCAGTTACCGGTGCCCGCGGCATCGTGAGTTGCCTCAAAGAGGAAAGTCTCCATTGCGGTAGCATAGCGGCGGATGCGTCAGCGTGCTTCGGGCATGCGCCCCGGACCTGGCTTCAAATGGCAGGGTGAAAGATAGCGCGTAGCGGTCGCCGGGGTGGCGCGTCCTCCGGTAGGCTCTGTGCCGTGGGTTATGACCTGGCGGACAAGATCCGCCGCGGTGCATGCCAGCGGCATGATTGTGACGAGCCGGCGTCGTCGTATGTGCTCTACAAGTGCGCAGCCGGTCACAGATGCGAGATACGGCGCTGCCCGGGGCATATCCAGGAGGCCATGAGTCGGGCACTGTCCGGCAGTGTCTACCCGGTTTGCGAAGAGTGCCCGCCGTGGACCGCGTACATGCTGCCGGTGTTCGAGCGGCCCTAGAACGGGGCGGGCATGTACGGCTTCCCGACTAAAACTCTGTTGATAAATTTTCCCGGCGAGGCAGATGCCTTCCAGCGCAGCCATAACGCCCAGTCGATGTCGAAGTAGACGTAGGGGGTGCGGTGGTCGCCCCAGTAGACCTTGACCATGGCGGCGTCGCGGTAGTACTCCATCATGTGGCACCGGGGGTCGGACGGCTTGGAGGTCCGGACGGGCGGCCCGTACAGGTAGAACCGGGAGCTGCCCATCTTCGGCTCGGCGGCGTACCAGGCGTCGTCGGCCTGTTCCTCGCGGAGCAGGCCGGCGGCCTCACGGGCGCGGTGTTCCCCCAGGACCTGCGCGGCTTCGCGGGCCCACCGGCCGGCGGCGGACCGCTGGTAGCCGGTGCCCTTGAGCTGGCGGGCTAAGCGGCGCTGGGCGCGGCGCCGGTCCTGGGGGGTCTGGGCCATGCTTACAAGTCTACTGCCCGCACTCCCGCAGGGCATGCAGGTAAGACCCCTCGCTGTATACCGTGCGGGCATCCCCGGGGTACAGCACGACGGCCCACCCGGGCTGAAGCGTGACCCACTGGCCACCGCTGTTTTTCACCTGCGGGAACGCACTGTCCCGGTTCACGTTCTCCTCGCCGATCAGCTGCGCTATCTCGTCGATATCACTGCGGTCTTCAGCGCCTGCGTACCTGACGGCGCGGCCTGCACGCTGGATGGTCTCAACGTCGATGATCATGACGTGAAGCTTACACGGGTGACGGTATCGGGGTCGCCGGGCCCGGGGAGGCCGTGGGGGCAGTGCAGGCCGCGGGCGACGTGGGTGCCGTTGCTGTCCAGGATGCACATGGCGCCGCGTTCGGTGGCGGCGGTGTCGCCGGGCTCGCCGCGGTTCTCGGGGGGCGCGGGATGCCGCTGGCGGCCGGGCCGGGCGGGTTCCAGGGGGGCAGTCCAGGCGGCGGCGCGCTCCTGGCTGAACATCTGCCGGCGGGTGGCCAGGGCCCCGGCTTGCGGGTCGGGGTCCTCCGGCGGCGCCGGGGGCAGGGCGGTGACGACGGCGTAGGCGTCCATGCCGCTGCCGGTCACCAGCTCTCCCCGGTGTCCTGGTCCCGGCTGCTGTCCCGCCGGTGCAGGCGGATCCACAGCGGGATGCGCAGCAGGAGCAGGACGGCGATGGCGGCGAAGACGGAGACGTCGAGCCAGGCGGCGACCAGGGAGGTCAGCCGGCTGAAATGCCAGAATAAGCTCAGGGCCGACGGCAGGACGGCCATGCCGAGCAGGATGTCGAGCAGGACCAGCGTGCGGCCGATCGGGTTGCGCCACCAGGGGGCCAGGAAGGTGTAGACGGCGGTGAACAGCGCGACGGCGATGAGGTCGGCGATGAGGTCGCCTTTGAATAAGGCGATGATGAGCTGATCCTGTGTCATGCCGTGTTCCCGTTCTCGTTGCGGTAGCCGAGCTGCAGTGAGTGCCGGAGCAGGTCGGCGAACTGGTTGTCGTCGCCGCGGCGGCGCATCGGCGTGACCACTTTCTCCCGCCTGTCCCGGGCACGTTCCCGCGATATCCTCATTTCGGTGCCGGCTTCCTCGGCCCGCTGCCGCGCCCCGGCTACCCGCTCATCCAGTTTATCCTCACGATGCCGCCAGAATAATAAGCTCATAGCCCGAGGTCCTCCGGTGTGATGCCGGCGATGTGCTTCGGCTGCCGGCGCTCGAGGGCCAGCTGCGTCAGCGTGTCGAAGAGCTTGTTCGTCACCTGGGCGGTGCTGGCGAGCTCGTCTGATGTCCTGCGCTCGGTCTGGATGGTTTCCCGCAGCCTGTTGTTCTCCAGTTCCAGCTGCTCGTTTTCCGCTTCGAGCTTGGAGAACTCGCGGTCGGAATGCAGTTTCCCGGCGAAGAACGCCCAGGCGATGAAGGCTAAGACCACAAGCGCGCCGCCGCCTCCGGTGATGAAAGGGATGAGAGAGGAATCCACGCGCGGTCCGTCCGGCTAGGCTGCAGTCTCTCCTTCCCATCATAAAATAAAGGAGCCCCCCGGGGGTTTTACCCCAGGAGGCTCCCTGTCGCGCATACTGGAACAGTGATGTTCCGGGTTATTCAGTTGTGGCCGGCATGCCGCCCTCCCGGCGGCACGGGTATTAACCCGCGGGTGGGCCGACATGCCCCTAGCACCCGCATCATGACCTCCTCCGGTCGTCCGCTAGTTACTCGTACACGGTAACCACGGCGCGGAGAAGCTGTCAACTTCAACGCGGGTTTTCACGCGTATGCTTGCCGCCAGCCGGGATATAAGGGGATGAGCTGGGCAAGCTCGCGGAGCAGGACCTGCCGCAGGGCGGGGTCGCCGGCGAGCTTGCGGACGGCGTTCTCCCAGCCATGCCCGATCTGCGTGCGGCACCAGGAGTACCGGGACGCGCGGACGCTGGCGATGCCGAGCCGGGCGGCGAGGTAGAGGATCTCCTGGGCGGTGGCGTAGCTGCCGGTGCAGGCGGGCAGCTGCCGCATGGCACTGTCCGCGGGGTGAAGGGAGCTGCAGTAGAACAGCTCAGCGCTGGCCCAGCATCCCCGGGTGCCGCTGACCCCGATGCAGGCGGCGGACCGCTGGTAGCCGGTATGGCGGGTGAGCACCAGGACGGTCATCCGGGCGTCCCGCCGGAACGGGGCGGCGGCGTCGAAGGGACGGTCGAGGACGGCCAGGCGGGCACCGCTGCCGGCGGGCCCGGCCGGATCGCGGGTGACCAGGATCCGGCCGGGGTCGGCGCCGTGGCGGGCGGCGAGCCGCGGGTCGTAGTCCCGGGCGCACAGCACGACGGGGGCGCCGGGAGCGTCGGCCTGGGCGGCGGCGATGGCCCGGTAGGCCAGGGCCTGCGTGATGTCCGGGGGGCCGGCGAGCTCGCATACGCTGCCTCCGGGCAGGCCGCCGCCGAGCAGGACGTCCAGTGCCAGGGACCCGGACGGCAGCAGGCCCGCTGCGGCGGGTGCCCGGCGGGGACGCTCAGCCTGCCTGAGCAGGTCGGTGCGGTTCATGCCAGCTTCTCCTGCCCGGTGACATCGCGGATGGTGCTGATGTCATCTTCCAGGGCGTACAGGACCATGCGCCAGTGCGGGCCGAACTGGCCGTAGATCTTGACGCGGGATGCCTGGGGAACGGCATCCCGGCGGCCGGGGAAGATCGTGAAGCCCGGTACGTCCGCGCCGAACGTGACCTGGTGGCCCTGGACGGTATCGACGTGGCCGGACTTCCAGATGATCTCGTAGGTGCGTAAGGGGCCGTAGTCGTAACCCGCATAGCTGATGTTGTCTTCTGTATTCACGTGCCGGCGGCGGGATTCGAACCCGCACTTTTACCGATTTTAAGGCGGTTGCCTCATGCCGTTGGGCTACGCCGGCGTCACTCTCAGTAACTGGGAATGGGGATGAGAAAAGCGGCGCACCAGCTGGCGGCCCTGTCCTGGAAGTCCTGTAACAGGGCCTGTCTGCTGGTGCGCCGCGTCATGCGGAGAACCCTATCGCCATGCTTACAGCCAGCGCAAACCTTGACTTCCGCGCCGGCATCCCGCTAGCGTTACGCGCTGATCGTGATGACCAGGGCGTTCGGCGACAGGTAGATCCTGCTGGCCGGCGAGGACGCGTTCACCGTGTCCCCGGCGTCCGGGGTGAGCTTCATGACCCACGGCCCGCCCACGCTCGCCGGGCTGGAGTTCGGGTCGGGGAACGCCCCGTCGGCCGCGGTGACCTGCGTCAGGGAGGTGATGGTCGGCATGCCCGACGAGGACGCGCTGCCGGCGTTCGCGATGACCGCGGCGGAGGCGTAGATCCGGCCGGGACCGCCGTCGTAGGCCAGGTAGCCCGCGATCTTGGGCGTGGACTGTAACGCGCTCGCGTTCGGGTTCTGGGCGGTGAGCGTGAAGGCTGCCATGCGGTTGACCCCTTGATCGTGCCCGTACCCCGGGCAAACTTGAGTGCCTACCGCTAAGTTTACGTCCTGCCCTGCGCAAAGAGCAGCTACAGGCATTCCACCAGCACGATCTGCCCGAGGCAGTGCCGGCAGGTGAACAGCCCGGCCTCGGCCCTCTTCAGGTGGTACGTGCAGACCCACATCCGGAACCGCAGGGGGCGCCCGCAGGCCGGATCCTGGTGCCTGAGCAGGGCCAGCGCGACCGACGGGTCGCCGCACGGGTCGCCGCACGTGCTGTCCCGGAAGATCTCGCAGGGCGGCACCTCGTCGTCCCAGCCGGTGATGTCCCCGGGAGCCTCGGGCTCTGCAGCGGTGATCATGAGGCGCAAGCATAGCAGCGGCCCCGCCGGCGCATCCGGGCTAGCGCATAGCCGCCGGGTTATAAGCAGGCCCGGTCCCGTAGTCGCGTGGCCGCCGCCGGACCGCCGCCGGGGCGGCCGTGCCGCGTACCGCCTCAGTGCCTGCCAGCTCGGCCTGCCCTGCGGTCCGGACCGCATCGGAGGCATCCGGGTCGCCGCGCCGCCGGGTAACGGGCTGCGAGCCGTACAGCTCCCAGGCGGGCCTGCCGGGCACGCAGCGGGACGCCCTGACGGCCTGCGCCGCAGCATAGGCGTCCCGGTCGGTCAGGACCGCATCAGGGTCCTCCCGGCCAGCGGCCAGGTGCTGGCGGCGGCGCCCCCTGGCCGTCTTCGGGCGGCCCCGCGCCCGCCCGGCGCCGGCGGCCCGGAACAGCGGCCAGGATTCCATGCATGACCTCCGCTGATCAGCCTTTTCCCGTACACGATCATGATGCCGGAAGGGGACGGCAGACGGCAAACGTCATGATGTTGACCGCCATTGCCCGTCCCGTTAGACTCCAGCCTCATGCGTGAGACCGGCGGCAGCCCCGGCGAATTCTCTGAGTCCAGCCCCGCGAAACCCGCCGCCGCCGTCATCAGGCACGCACGGGATTTCTATCCTCCGTATTAAACAACCTGGTGGGGGAAACAGAAAATGGCCTGGGACAGGATATACACGCAGCCCGTCAGCAAAGACAAGCGCGAGCTGGTGTTCACCGGCCCTGACGGGACGATCACGATCCCGCTCACCCTCGACGAGCAGGTATGGGCCCGCGAAGAGCTGAACGAGGGCATTTACAGCCAGGAAGGCGGCACCGCAGAACGCTCCCGCAGCGCCATCCGCGGCACTTACGGCCCCCTGCGCATTATCCGGGGCTCAGCGTCGGAACGGTGACGTATTACCATCGCACAAATAGCACCTGTGCCTGTTCCGCCAGCCTTCCCCGGCGCACAGCGGGCAGAACTTAGATTCCTGGATGACCGGAAGCCGCTGCCCGGCTTCCCCTGTCCCTTCCGCAGGCTCCATGACAGCAGGCTACACCCCCGCCCGCCGCACATGGCAGCGGATAACCAGGATTACACGCCTGTAATACCCGCATTTACCGGGAAATCCGCCTGCCCGTAAGCATGCGTCCCCGCCGGCGATGGCGAACCGCAGGGAAACCCTCCGGCATCGCGCGCACATGGCATGCAAGATGCCCGCGTCATACGCGATGATCAGCCCGGCCTTGCTGTGGCAGGTACTGACGATGAACACCGCGTGCTCCGGCCCGGTCCGGCCGCCGCTGGCCCGCCTCTGAAGCTCATCCAGGTCCGGGACAGTGCACGGCGCGGGCTCGCTCACCAGGACCCCCGCGCAGCCTGCGCCACGACCAGCACGATAAGCACGAGCAGCAGGACATCATACAAGACGAGCAGGCGCTTTGCCCGGCACAGGTCACGCACGCTGCCTGCCACGTCCTCCCGCAGGGACGCGACCATGGCCCAGCTGAACCAGATGGCGACGGCGTTCTCGTCAAGCGGGAAACTCCTGTCCCACCAGGCATGCGAGACGAAACCTGCCGCCCACGCAGCAGGATCGGCGTTCTCCCAGAGCTCCCCGTCCGGCAGGGTGTCATGCGCAGTCCTCATGACCGCGAAGCTTAGCAGGACGCCGCCCCGCAGGTCAGCCCTCCGGTGCCTGCTTTTCCCCGGGCGGCATCCCGGCGGCCCGGCGCACCGCGGCAACCGGGATCCGGTAAGTATTCCCGGGCCTGGCATGCTCCAGGTCACCGCTGTGGATGAGCCGGTAGACGGTCATCTTCGATAACCGCAGCACCGCCGCGACCTCAGCGACAGTCAGGAACTGGATGTCCTGCAGTTCAGGGATGTCATGCATGCAGACAACATAGCAGCGCACCACGCAGGTGAGTGCACGGTGCGCTGCCGCGACGGGCAGGCTTAACCCGGGCAGTCCCGGGACTCGCGGGCAAGCAGGGCATCGATGAGCCCCCGGAGGTCCGCACGCGCCAGGACGTCCGGCCCTTCCCGCAGCGAGCCCTCGAAGAAGCCGTCCTCCCGCAGCCGGTAGTGTGCCCCCGGGAAACGACCGCGCACCTCACCCCACCGCGTCACCTGGTCGTGCTCCCGCACGACCTTGAGCCGGCGCCGCTGGCTCGCGCTCATCTCGTCCTCCTCCACGCGTTCCCTCCCTGACGGTGAAGCCAGGATAACAGGCCGGCAGGACCGACGAATCACCCGATACCCTGCGCACGGCACGGTCGTACAGTCCCGGGCAGCCCCGCCGCACCGCTTCGCCCCAGCAGGCCGCGGTCTTCCAGTGCCAGTCGCTGCCCGGATCGGCGCGCATGGCCTCCAGGATGCACAGCTCGGCAATCCGCGCGTATCCCAGGACACTGAGGGCGGCCAGGAAATCAGCGAACCCCTGCCGGCCCCGGCCGCGGACAGAAGCCGCGGCGGCCAGGACGGCGCTCTCAGCCATGAGCCGGGCGGCTGACCGCGACGAGATCACCAGCGCGCTCGGCAGTGGAATGCTCCCTGCCGTCCCACCAGAGCCTGATGTGCACCCAGCCCTCCCCCAGGTCGCACGGCGTCCCGGGCGGGGCATCCAGCGGCGTATGCCGGAACGGCTTCTTGGTGACCCTGCAGATCTGCCCGTACAGGATCACCTGATCCTGCTCTTCCAGCTCGCCGAAGGTCACCGGGTAGTAAGCCTCCGGCGCCGGAGACTGAGATGCCGCCCAGGAACCCGGGTGCAGCTTGCCCGTCTCGGCGTGGTGCTGCCCGTACGGCATCAGCAGATCGGAAACGGGAGCGGCAACGGCGGCGGGAATGTCGGAACGGGTCTCGTCATCAGCGGAAGCCTCATGATCATCATGCATGCGCGGAACTTTAGCGCCAAGCATGCGCACGGCACAAGATCAACTTCCGGTTTACCTGCGCTTCCGCCTGCGCCTTGCTTGCTGGCGACGGTGGTATTCATGCCCGTCAGCGGGCAGCTTGCGGGGCATCGCTGCAGAGATCCAGTGCCACCAGCGGGCGAACGCCGGGTCGAGCATCTGCTCCGCGATATACGCATCCAGCTCATCCACGCGCGCAAGCTTAGCTTGTCACAGCGGGATGTAGCCGCACGGCCAGCCGTCCTCGCGGATCTTCCCCAGGGCGCGCAGGGCCATGTACTCAAGCGTATCCGGCTCATAGCGCCGAACGGTGCCCTTGCGCTGCAGGACCTGCAGGGCAGCCCTGCGCGCGAACCTGGCCTTCTTCCCGGCGGCATTCGCCACGGCCCGCAGCACGTGAGACTTCAGCGGGACATGCACGTAGGCATCTTCAGCCGCGTTGCGCACGACCCTCCCGGCAGCATCGAACATCACATGGCCATGCAGGTCGTGCCGGGCCGCCCTCATGGCCCGCAGGTCGACGCTGCACTGGCCGTCCGGGTATATGATGACCTCCGTGCCGTCATCCAGGTGCACGACGAGATATGTCATCTACCGCACCGCCGGGACCCCGGGATCCGGGACAGGAGCCGCCTCGTCCTCGCCGCCGTCATCGCGAGGGCACCACGGGCACCATAGCTGCAGCCGCTGGTGCTGCCAGGTCGCGTAGTTCAGCGCTGCCAGGACGCTCATGAGCCACGCTGCCGTCCAGGTGAAAAGCGCAGATGGCAGATGACGGTCGAACTCGCCGGCAATGACGACGGCAATCGCAGGTACGACTGCAGCAAGAAGCAGGACCGGCTTATGCCCGAGCCGTAGCGCCAGCCTCCACCGGTCCACAGCGCCCTGAGGATCCAGAACCGGAGCGCTGCTGATGCAGCGCTCACACAAGCGTTTCCGGTGAACTGCGAGGCCCGCGAATCCAGCTGCGGCAAAAGCCAGGGCCGAGACCCAGTGGAGACACTCCAGCAGGAAACCCGGCATGCCGCGCACAGGGGGAGGAGCCGAGAGCAGCAGGAAAGCTACCAGGAAGTAAACCTGGTAATGACCGAGCCACATAGCAAGCCGACCTGGCCGGCGTCCGTCTGCGAGGACCATAGCGGCTAGCTTAGCCCAGGACCAGGACCGCGAGCTCCCAGGCTGACCGGGCGAGGATCACGACGAGCACGGCCAGGACAAGCAGCCAGGCAGCCAGCACCGCATGCCTCCAGGTCACGAGCCGTCCCTGTACTCGTTCCTGATGATGTACATGACGACGACCGTCACGCAGACGAAGAACATGCAAATGCCGGTCAGCCAGAACAAGTTCCCGGGCATCTTGCCATCCATGAACAGCATGCTAACCCGGGGAAATCAGCTGAATGCCTCCGCCAGGATGCGGATCACGTCAGGATCCCGGCTGAAAGCGGCCTCAGCCGCGGCTTCCAGCGGAAGGCCAGTCTCCTGCAGCCACAGCGCGAACCCGAGCCTGGCCATCGATTCCTCGCTCATAGCCGGCATGCTACCGGGAGAGCAGCCGCCTCCACCACGGCATGGCCGCACGCTCATGCTGGCGTACCTGCCGGGCTACGCAGGCATTCACGTCATAGCACAGGAGCATCTCCCAGCCGTAGATCTGCCAGGGATGCAACGTCCGGGCGTTGCCGGGCTCGCCGCACTGACTGCACCGGCCGGTTGCCGATTCGCTATGCATACCCGGAGCCTAGCAAAACACTGCGGGCACGTTAAAGACGGCCGCCATCAGCAAGCTTCATGCGGGCAAGCCTAATTCACCGCGGCCGTCAGCTTGCGGGCCGAGGCGGCCATCGCGCAGGCCCATGGCGGAGCCCCACAGCGCCACGCCGCAGCCCTCGCGGTCGCACATGACCCGGACTTCAGCCGGATTCCCGTCAGATCAGCTTCCGCAGGGACAGCTCGTACCGCGCGGCGGCCTCGACGAGCACCTTAGCCCGGATGAGGTCGGTCTGCACGGCTTCCAGGGCAGGGATGCACAGGCTCGTCGGGCCGACCAGCACGCGGTGGCCGCCGTCATCCTCCCAGGAAGCCGGGAAATCCCGCGGGTACAGGAACAGGACGGTCGCAACCCAGAGGCTGCTGCCCTCCGGGAGGTCCTGGCCGCCCGTCGGCGCCGCGGGACCAGCCGTGACGATGCGCGGCAGCCAGAAATAGGCGCTCCTGTGCGTGTCCCCGGCGGTCGCCGTGACCCGGAAGCCACCGGTCTCGAAGCTGAGCAGGTCGAAATCCATGTACCGAGCATAAATCACTGATCCCAGGCGCCGGATCTCCACTCCCGCTCCATCGCGTAGCGCTCGCGCGGTGTCGTCCCGCCCGCCATCCCGTAACGCTCGGCCAGGTCCAGGCCGAATTCCCGTGTCAGGGCGTCCGCGAGGCAGTCTCTCCGCACCGGGCATTTCCTGCAGATCTCCCGGGCAGGCTCCCAGGCTTCCTGAAGAGGCTGCACCGGGTACTCAGCCGGGGGAAAGAGCGATTTACCGTCCTCCGGACCGCATGCAGCGGCGCTGCGCCAGTCTTCTGCATGATCCACGGCCCTGGAGCCTACCGGACCCGAGTTTCTGAGCTTCCGGCTAGCCGTCAGAACCGCGCATGCCCCAGGACGACATGGCGTTCGTCTTCTGTGAGCTTCAGGAGTCTGCCGGCGATGGATTTCTCCGTATCTGACAGCGGGTTCTCCGCCTGGCACCACTGGATCGACCCGTCATCCAGGTTCCAGTCATCCAGGACGATGTGCAGGCGGCCTCCGGTCGGCTCGTCCTCATAGAACAGCTCGATATCGGAGACGAGAGCGCGCATGGCGTCCGTGGTCTCGGGAACCGGCACCCCGCGGTCGGTGAAATGCCGTACGTAGCAGCTTAAGCACATGCCGGCGAGCTTACCAGCCGAAGCCTCTGAAGCCGGAGCTACTGTATTCCAGGACTAAATGACAATAAAATTTCTGTCCTGGACCGCCCTATTTGCCCTGAAAAGTCGTTTAAAGGTGGGTATGTCCGTTTTAGGACTCTAAGTCCTGAATAATTCGAATAATTGTATGTAGCTCAGTTATTCGAATTTATCTGGAATCAGAATCCGCTTCCGCGGGTGTTCGATCTCGCTCTAATAATATCTCTGACCAGCTTAAACATGTAAAACACGTACCGTGATACCGGGGGAGTATCCGGGTACGACCTCTGACGGTATGTCTAGTATGTCCGGTTAGACGAGCGATCTGGCGAGACCGTGAGCAGCGAGTTTCCGGGCACACTGCAAGATTATTCGAATAACCGATTTAACCAGCATAAACGTTGACTTACTGAATAATACTGACTGTAACCGCCTGGTGACATGATAGCTCGATATCGAGATACCCTCATGGCCAGTACCAGACAGGGATATATCCTATTAATCAGTAACGAATGGTTTTACCGGCAGCATGCAGGCACGAACACGGATTAACCAGTGATAAGCCTCATAACGGGCATGAGCATGGCGCTCCGCGCCTGCGACCGCAGCACGCGCAACGGGGGATGTGCTGTGCATGCATCCCCCTGGCAAGCTGGGGAAACTCATTACGGCGCGGAAACGGGTCAGCATGGCTGACCGGGGGTCCGCGGTCTCTGCGTTGCTCTCAGCCTCATGCAGGGGGTATATGCGCTCGGTGATAATGATCATGGCGCAAAGTTACCGTTAATCGTTATATCCCCGTGACTTGACAGAGGGGCGCGGTTATCACCTGCAAGCATGCGCGGAGCGCCGGCGTCTACGCAGGTCACGATGCTGTGTGCATGACCCTCGCGCGCGCGAGTGATTTGCTAGCCTGAAGGCTCAAGCTTTACCGCACGGGACGCGAGCTAACGCGGACGGCCCGGAGCACTCGGTTCTTGACAGTGCGCGTCACGCGCTTCATAGACGGCATGCGGCAGCTGGCGACAGTTGCGTGCGTTCCTACCCAGTACGGCGGAGCGAACGGGTTACGACACTCCGCCGGAACGATGGACGCGCGCAGGGCATGCATCACCCGTGAGCTAGCTAACGTTCACATGTCCTTACCCGGGACTCGGATCCGGCTTGCGGGGTTGTCCCTCACGATCAGATGTGAGGTAGGCAGGTACAGGGGTAACGCACGACGGATACCTGCCAGGAATTCTTTTGTTGTGCGCGCGAATACCCACCTGCTGACATGAGGGGTACGCACAGCTGCGAGGCTGTGAGGCTGGCTAGTGAGACTGCGGATTGACACACGGTAGTAAGCGCGCCAAATACATGCGTTGCTCGTGACATGTCCCGTGATGGTGCGGTGCTCACGCGTACGGATCATGACCGTAGCCAGCTGCAAGACGCGCGGATCACGCGCGGTTTTGATGGATGGAGGTAATGAGGCATGGCGGTAATACTGACTGCCGCGCAGCAGCAAGAGTGCGCGCGGCTTGATCACGGGATGTTCGTCTGCCCGCATCACGAATCACGCATCGCCCCGGAATTGGAGCTTTGCCGTTACAGCGCCCGGCATGCTTCCGCCGGCATTCCTGCCGTGACCGTGATCGAGTGCGGTCCGGTTGGCGCCGTGCCCGCGTGTCAGGAATGCGCCGATTTCTACGTACGCATGGGATAGGGGTAGGGAAGATGCACGTACTCATCTATGACACGCTCACGCACCGCACGGCGCGCGTTTCCGGCCCGCTGTGCTGGATTGCCGGCATGCTGGTGGCACGCGTGACCTACCCATCCGGCAACCACGGTTTCATCCGTACGGACATGATCCGTTACATCTGAGCGAAGGGAACACAATGCGCTGGAATACCGAAAGCAAGCTCTCGACTAGCTACGGCAACCTCAACCTCAGTGTGCATGACCGGATTAACGACCTGTACGCACGCGCGTACAGAATGGCGCCGGCAGTTGCCAATTCGGCAGCGTACTCCGGATGCACGGACACGCGCCCGGAGTACGGTACGCGTAAGCAGAAAGCATGGGACATGATCTGGGAAGCTCACTGCTGGAATGCCGTGAGCGATCAGCCGGAAACGCTAGCCGCGTGCGAGCAAGCCGAACGTGACGGCAAGCCTTATGAGATTCTCCGCGGGTACGACACAAGCGGACGTTTCATCATGAGCATGCAATTTCTCTAGGCATCGAGATGGAGACAAGGACATGAAGAGCAAGCAAGGACGCACGTCCCACGGTCCGGTAGCTGTGGTCGGGAGCGGTGGGTACGTACTCAGGCGCGCAATGTGGACTGGACATCTCGTCTGGGTACGTGGCTTCCTGCGCGCCCGTCTGGTAGATGCGGACGGCAATACGTATTACGAGCGGACCGATTTCCTTCGCTGGCTGTAGGCACTCTGGCTAGCTAGTGAGACAGCTTACTTGCTGTGCTCACCTGTAGCTCACGGCTACAGCTAGCCGCTAACGCGCATGCAAGCGCGCTTTTCAGATGGAGGTAACGAGCATGACCGCAACGCAAGTGCTTACCGGGGTACCGACGCAAAAGCTACGGGCCGGAGACATCGTGCTATCGCACGGCATGCGGGTCCGTCTGGACACGCTGCGGACACACCATGGCGGGCATTACTTCAGTCCCGACGGCAAGACGGAGGGAACATGCCATCAGGGATACGGGCCAGCTGGCACGGAATCATGCTGTGTTATCTACGCCTGGTCCGGAACCGTGACTAATCTGGAAGAAGTGCGGGAAGCGCGCATCGTACCCGTGGGATGGCTCCGTACCGATGACGGACGGACGGACCAGTGGACAGTGCAGGGTAACTACCTCGCCACATGGCGGGTAGAGCGCACGGGAAACTGAACAAGACTGATCACCCATCGGGTGCACGTCTCGAACGTGCGCCCCCTTGGGTTATCAGCTATCCGGCGCAGAAAAGAAGGCAATCATGACGCTATGGGTACAGCTTGAACGCGAGCTAGCGCGCAGCCATGGTTTTAGCATCACGTGGCTAGCTCGCGTGGCGCCGGATGTTGCCGCACGCTGGCGGCAGGAATACCGGCATGTCATCTATGCCAGGCATCACGCCATTATCGGGACCAGGTAGAGGAGAGCAAGCAATGAGCACTAACACGCCAGAGGACATGGCACGTATCCATCAGGCAGAAGAAGCGCAGAAACGCATGCTGACAGCGTTGCCGGCCTTCCCTGAATTCGGTTACTACGTCAAGACCGGCTTGTCCGGCTACGGGCCAGACCTCGAGCCTGATGACATGCCGGCCAGATCATGGGAGAGCGTGGCATCAGAAATAGCCTGGGAGCTTATCCAGGCGGCAGACTATGCGATGGAAGGCGCCTACATCGCAGGCGATACGGAAGGCGATTACGAGCGTGCATGGAAGGAATTTAAGCGGTCTGAATTCCTGGCCAGCGTGGCGCAAGAACTGAATAACGAGCGTGCCAACGCTCCGCTGTACGCAGGCCGGCCGGAGCTATGGCATGCCACGATTCACAGCATCATTACCGCTCGATTCCCGCTGGATATCTCGGATAACACGCGGTTGTACGTCTGGGAATGCGAAGAAAACCCGGATACAGACGAGAGCTAGACACTACCCGTGACGCTAGGGCACGCGTCCTAGCATCGCGGTACATGCCTAGACAGACAACCGCACGATGAAAGGCGCCAAAAAAATGGGAACATGCCGCATGCGTTACGTTCAGTGGATACCGACCAAAGATGTTCAGGTAGGGGATATCCTCCCCTGCTATCTCTCGAATGCCACAGCGTACGTGACGGTTACCGGATGGAGCGATAAATACCTGAAGACTTCAGATGTGACACACAGGACGTTCACGGTTACCGGTGCCCCATGGTGGGTTAGGTCGGACAACATGATGATCACATCTGACCTCGCACGGGAAACCCTGGTACTGGGTATCGGCCCGGCCGAAAACAAATGGTAAAGGAGTAAGCAACCATGTCCGAAGTTACCGTGAAAACCAACAACATTCCGCGCGACATCATTAATGGCTATGAGCTGAACGCGAAAGAGCGTGAACAGTTCAGCTACATAGACGAAAGTGAGACGCATTCGTGGGATGAGGCGGAATTCTTCCGCTACCGAGGCCAGCTGTATGACCTCGGCGAGTTTTCAGCAGACTACGGCATCACGCGCGGCGCCGGCCTGCCCGAACATCTCAGTAAGTGGGACGGCTATATGAGCGAAAGTGCGTTCAGCGCTATCGTCGTGCGTTACGTGGATAACAACGAACGTGTAATCGTCGGCCTAGTGCTCTCCTAGTCATTTTGCGTGATGCGCATCGCATGCCGCTATGCGCGTCGCGTTCAATGCCTAGCCAAGCAAGCTCGGATGAAAGGTGCACACGATGGTTATGCTTATCTGGGACGGTCCTACGGCCGTGACCGAATCTCACCACGGGATAGCCATGGGCTATTACGTGGACTGCGATTCCGCAGTCTGCCGAGACTGCGCTCCGGCCGGATTCGCCGGTGGCGATTACTCGCAGTGGGAAGGATTCGAAGGATGGGAATCGCCAATCGCCATTTTCATGGATGGCGAAAGCGATTCGCCTACGCACTGCTGTAAGTGCAGCGCGGTTATCGCGCATGACCTCACGATCGATGGAGCCGTGTACGTGCGTGACGCTATCGCGGAATTCATATCCGGCAACGGACATGCGCCGGATGTCATGGCGCAATGGTGGGATGCGTACGGAGACACGTTCAATAGCGATGACCTAGCGCTGATCGCGGGTACGGTCGCGGCGCCAACCGCCGATGCGGACGAGTCCGACATGCGCGAGATGATCGAACGCGCGATGGTGACGGCAGGATGCCAGGAGTTTAAACCGGAGCGCTGAACGCGTCACGGCGGCCGGAGGGTAGCGGTATCCTCCGGCCGCCGTGGGTTTTCAGGCCAGCGGTACAAAATGGAGGTAATAACTGTGCCGAAGAAGATTACTGAAGCCAAGGCGGCACGCTTGGTTGCGGCGATGGAAGCAATCAAGGAGTGCGAAGACTGTCCCCCTGGGATCTTCCGAGCCTTCGAAGACGTACGCGCCGAAATATCACCCTGGTATGACGTCTGAAAAGACATGATGCCATAACGTAGCCGGATATCCGTGGCGCATGCCATGGTGCGCTGATGCCATGCCATGCGCCACGGATACCCGGATGCCATACGCCACGTGCAAGAAAGGACGCCATGCCAGTAAGCAGCGAAAAACAGCGATGGCTTAGCAAGCTCGAAGACGTCATCGACGCCATAAGCAAGCGCGATGGAGCCAAGCAGCCAAGTCAGGAAGAATTCAACAAGGCTGCGGCCATGACAGCGCGCGATAACGTCGCCATATGGTGCCCTGACGTCCGGCTGTACCACGTAACGGACAACGGCAGGCGCCACATGGTAGCGCTGTCTGTGCATGGCGCCGAGATCATCACGGGCGAATGCTCGTGCGATGTCTTCGCCGCTGGCGAGACGTGCGCGCATCTCCTGGCCGTGCTCGCCAACGATTCCGGCACTCTTACCCCCTGAAAGGACACCACGCCGTGAGTAATAACCAGTTTCACGCAGACGAAGCGCTGAGTATCAGCGTCGAGAGGGAAGACGACGAGTCCGGGCTGATCGTGCTCACGATCAGCGCGAATAACGACGTGATCACGATCTACACTGGCCGGTTCCAGGAAGACGCGGACCAGCTGCGCGGCGAGCTGGAAGGCGCCACGGACCAGGCGCGCACCATTCACGATGACTGGGAAGACCAGCCCGACAACGAAAGGGATGGTTTCGTCTCGGACGGACGCGACGGGTACGACGTGAGCCTGGAAGGCTCGCACATCGGCACGTACAAGTCACATGACATCGCGGTATACGAGCTGGCTAGCGCGATGGCTGCGGGCGGTATCTTCCCTAACGCGTGGTCGGTCAATGAGCGCGGGAACACGGACGCCATACACGACCAGGTAGGCGCCTGGCTGGACGAGGGCAAGCTGAAGCCGGCGCCGGGTGCCAAGTACGGCCGGGGCGCTGACGTGCGCGTCTCAGACGAGGACTGGCAACACTGGGTTGTCGATGCTGATTACGGGGACATGGGAGTCGTGGTGCACACGTACGGCGATCCCAGCGTGAACATGCTGGCCAGCCATGACCGGCTGCAGCCGTATGAGGACGACGAGGAAGACGAGGGCATCCCTTACCGTGACGAGGAAATCAACCCCTGGTAATACTTCCCGCTAGCGTCATCCCGTGCATGTGCCTTGATAGACGTCATGGCAGGGCACATGCACGGTTTAATGCCTAACGGTAAGGTGAATCAGCAACAGAAAGGCGCAAAATCATGTTCACTCAGGCAAAGGTCCGGATTATCTCTGACTACACGAAGAAGGTCAGCGGCGATGTGTTCGGGCTGCAGGCCATCGGCGGGGACATCGGCAATGGCGTGCGCTATTTCGATTGCCGGGAACAGCTCGTCTGGCTCGGATCCCGCGGTTCGCGTGAGGCCGCATCGTACTATCTCGGCGTGATCGACGCTTTCAACCCCGGTATCATCGGGGACCTTCCGGCCGATGTGCTGGCCGTACGCGAAGAGCTGAACGGCGACCGCTTTAGCCAAGCCTGGTATGACCGAGGCATGAACACCGCGAATTACTGGCTACACTACCGACTCGAGGACCATACGTTCAGCCTGGCCGCGCTGCAGGCCATGCAGGTAATCGGCGTCGGCCACACCGATAACATCGTGCTCAACACGGGCGTTTTCAAGGTCGCGCTTTCGCGTATGACCGTCGCGGATGGCGCTCCGTACGATCACCAGGTGACCATCCAGAAGATCAGGACCGTTAACGGGCGTAACGAGTGGGTTACCGTCCGGGAATACGAGGCGAAGTAATGACCGACTACGGCGCGGAAATCCGCAAGCTGGCCGATGCCTACCGCGAGAAGACCGGGAAAGACTCGTTTTCCGGCGTCTCAGGCGGCACGTTCGCATTCGACACGGGAACCCTGAGCAGCGGGACAGAAGCACTCGGGTACATGCGCGAACGGCTGATGTGCGCAAGCTCCGGCGTCCCTGAGCCGTGCATCTCGGTGCCAGGCGAGCCGTGCATGCACATGCCGGAGCATACGCGGCACCGCGGCGAGGGCTACCCGGTCGATCACAGCAATTGCGTTCCGGCCACGTGGGGGCACCGCACGCACAACCACGAGGGCATCCCGGGAGCATGGCTGTTCCCGGGCGAAGTTACGCCGGCCCGCTGACTGACGGTCATGCCGTGGCTTCCCGGTCACGGCCTGGCCGCGAGTCAGTAAGGCTCACAGGGAAACGACACCGGGAGGTAATAACAATGAGGCAGGCCGCTTACGCCGCTATCGCTTACGCTGTGAACGAGCGGCGCATGGAGTCACGCGCGCAGACGACACGCAAGGTCATGCAGCTTACCGCTGATCTCGTGACCGTCTTCGCGCACGAAGACCCGTCGTTTGACTCGGCGGCGTTCTACCGGCATTGCGGTTTCGATGCCGCTGATCTTGCCGAAGTCGAAGCCGGGACGCGTATGGTTCCTCTCGGGATGCTAGAGCAGCGATCAGCGGCGGACCCGGGCGAGCACGAGACGCACCAGGGTTACAAGAATTACGAGACGTTCGTTATCTGCAGCTGGCTGGACAATGACCAGGGGCTACAGGAAGAGTCAGCCATGCGCGCCTTGGAAGCCGCTGATGGTGAAGAGATCCCGGATGCTGCAGCCGCTACCGCGCTGCGCGAGTGGATCGAGGAAGAGCACTTCACGGACAGCCGCGGGGAAGAGGCGGACGATGTTTTCACCGGTCCGGCCGGCTCCCTGCTCAACTCCGCTCTTAGCGAGGTTGACTGGCTAGAAGTCGCGCAGACCCGGCTGCAGTTCGCCGCTGAGCAGGGCATGACGCCAGATAAGACAGAAGACGACGGCAACTGACCGCTGAATCCGCAGCCGTGCCCGCTCACCCCGGGCACGGCCGTCATTGAACGGCCAGGCACCACGCAAGGATAAGGAGACAGGAACCATGCCCAGCAGGAAAATCACGATCAACACGAACCCGGTCGCCAACGGCTATACCGGGAGGGATGAGAAGATCATAGAATTTTCTTCCCCTGGGGGAGGCGGCCTTATCTCGTTCCGGCTGAACGACAAGAACGAGCTTGACGTTTCCGTGTACCGCACGGATGACACCGTAACCGTGGCTCTCGCGAAAGACGTCAGGACCCCGGAACCTCGCTAGCTTCCCTCCGCGCGCGGGCTGGTCCTGGTCCGCGTGCGCTGGAATGCCTAGCGAGCCGGAACACGAAACTAACAGGAGGACACCAGAATGAATGAACCGCGGAAGTGTTTCTACCAGCCCGTTGAGCAGTTCGACGCGCACGGCTACATTCCCAGCATGGTCACAGAGAACGAGGGCGGCCACACGCCGCTAGCCGGCAACGGTGACCATGCCTCACCGTGGTACTTCGGCAAGACCTACGACGAGGCCAGGGCACGCTGTGCTGAGGAAAACGCCAAGCTGGGTATCAGCGAAGCTGATGCCCTGGCTATCGTCATGTCGAGTATGCGAGCCGGACGCTTATCCGGCAGCTGACCCGCTAGCTTCCCTCCGCGGCCAGTCCCGTGACGCCTGGCCGCGCTGGAGTGCCTAACGGACCATCATCACGATAGACAGGAGACAAGATCATGGCTACATGGTGGAAGATCGAATTCACGGGGGAGCCGACAGAAGCCGACCTCGAGCACGTGGCGGAGCAGATCAGGGAGGGTTTCACCTCTGGTCAGCTCATCGAGCACGCGCCCGAAAACAAGTGGTATGCCACGGACGCCGAGCCGCGGCGCAACGGGACGCCGGGAGGCGACTACCAGGTAGCGGACGCGTGGAACGTGCGCCTTCTCAACGATGCCATTCCGGGCGCGGTGGTCGACGTGGATTACTTCGCGGAGCGCAGCCAGCAGGACCAGAGCGAGGTTCCCTCCGAGCCGGCCGAATACGGTGTTACCAGCATGATCTCCTACACGGTCTGCACGGACCGTGACGACCCGGGCGGGACCGAGACGTGGGCCGGTATCCGCTATGACTACGAAGCCGATCCGCTCGGCTACGACGACACAGAGAAGGCGGACAAGGCGGCCAGGTTCCAGGCGGAGCGCTGGATAGCAGACGCCGCGGAATTCATGCAGTGGGACGGCAAACCGTTCCAGTCGTAAGCACGAGCAGAGGCCAGGCGGGCACGCTCCCGCCTGGCCTCCGGCCCTGCTAGGGGGATACGTTGAGGGATCCGCATATCCACGTAGAGAAAGACCTGCTGTTCACCCATGCCGATATCCGGCGCGTCATCTCGGATGCGACCGGCCTGGCTGTGGATGCGCCGAAGACCGTGACGACCGGGTGCAGCAGGCGGCGCCCGTATGCCATAACCTCGACGGTGCCGGAGAAGGTGACCTGCCTGGCCTGCCGTGAGCATGCCGCGGCCGTTTACCGGCAGGAGGCGGAAAGCGCCGAATCGCTGCTGAAGATCTCAGCAGACGATGCCATATGGCTCACGGCCAAGGTGACACCTGCCATGCTCGCCGGGCAGGCCATAGAGCACCGCGCCCTGGCCGCGAGATTCGAGGCCATGCCATAAACGTCTTCTCATGATGCGCGGCAATGCCATGCCATAACTACAGGGCGAGGCCTTGCCGCGCGTCATGAGAAGACGTTTATGGCATACCCGAGAACAGGAGACCATGCCGTGAAAGTCATTACAGATGTCCCGCTTATCCGCGTCGTGCTCGACGCAGACCATAAGGGTGTCCCGGCTATCTGCCTGGACATGTTCGGGCGGTACGTGCTTTTCCGGTGCCCGGAGGCCAGCACGCCGGAAGAAGGGCATATTGAGGCCTCCCGCGATGAGGACATGATGATAGATCTCATCGGGCAGATGTTCGGGGAGATGCTCCTGCAGCGATTCCCGAATCTAGCCGAAATGGGCTGGTCGATCAAGGAACCGAACCGGGAAATCGACTACCACGGACCCGTCTACGATCAGATCGGTGATCTGTAAGAACAGGAGGTAATGCCATGCCGGAAGTAACCGTGTACAAGACGAACGGCGATCTGGTATGCGCCCAGATGGATGACGGGCCGATCTGGGAATTCGGCCCGGTCACCCCCGACATGTACGGCCAGTTCCCGGCCGATGCCGTGGCCTGGGCCGACGGGGACTGGGAACCGGACGAGAACGACGGCCAGCACATCGCCGCGACTGACGATGGCCTCGTCGCGGTGGCCGTCCTCGATATCACGACGATGGAGATCCGCTACCCGGCCGGACCAGACAATCTCGGAGGAGCTGCGCAGCTGTGGGTCCTGGGTGAAGGGCTGGCGTCGTGAGCGGCAACGGTGCTACGGATAGCCAGCTGGATTACATGCTGACGCTGGCCAACAAGGTGAACGGCACGTCATACCGGTACCTGTCCCAGGTGCGTGACGTGCTGGGGCTGTCGAGCTTCCAGCTTCAGCGCGGGATTACCAAGCCGCAGGCCTCGGCGCTGATCGACCAGCTGAAGAAGCAGCTCGAGGAAGAAGGGAAGCTGTAGCCTGCCTGGCTTTGCCGCTGCCCGGGGTACTGGTCCCGGGCAGCGGCATGGCCGTGCATGCTTGGGTAAGAAAATGATCAAGGTTTCGTGACATGGGGTACCTGGTCGCGTAAGCTGCGTTGCGTTCGTGAGCTGCCGGTATCTTGCTGCCGGTCAAGGCGGAAGATGCCGGGGCGGCTCTCAGGTCGCACGTTCTGGAGATCTTGTCATGTCACCTCAGATTATGCTCGGGCCTTCTTTCGAATCATGGCTGGAACGGCTGGGCGAGCCCGCTGGTCCTGGTGATGCCATGGAGGGGAAGATACAGGCGCCGGTCCTGCTGCCGGACGATATCCCGGATCCGGTGGGGGAGGGCCCGTCGATGCTGGGGCCGGCCCTGCTGTGGACGATCGTCCCGGAGATGGCCAAGGAGATCCTGGCTAACCACGCCACGATGGTCGAGATCCGCAGGGCGCAGCAGGCAGGGCAGACCGGGCAGAACCGCGGGATCCGGCAGCGGGATGTCGATAAGTACGCGCGGGACATGAGGGCTTATGACTGGCGGCGGAACGGGGAGACGCTGAAGTGGTCGTGGGCGGGGACGTGGCTGGACGGGCAGCACCGGCTGCTCAGCTGCATCGATGCAGCTACCCCGTTCGAGGTCATCGTCGTCTTCGGGGTGGATCCGGAAGACCAGGCGACGATGGACACGGGTATCAAAAGGCAGGTGCATGACCAGCTCCACATGAACGGGGAGGCGAACGCGAACAACCTGGCATCCATCGCGCGGTGGTACTGGAAGTGGGAGCAGGGCGGTTACACCGGGTCGAACAGCTACGGGATAGCCAACCCCAGTGAGCTGGAGATCGTCGCGATCATCAACCGTGACCCGCGGATCAGGGCTGCCACCCAGTGGGCCCGGAGTGCGTACCTGGGCTACCGGAAGATCGCCGTGCGGACATTCGGGATGGGATGGATCTTGTTCCATACCATCGACACGGTGCGGGCGAATGCCTTCCTGGAGGGTGTCGTCTCCGGCGCCGGGCTGTTCCCGGGGCATCCGGCCCTGGTGCTGCGCAACAAGCTGGTCCAGGACCACGACAGGAAAATCAGGTACAACGAAGCTCAGAAACTGGCGCTGCTCTGCGTTGCCTGGAATTACTTCAGGCAGGACCAGACCATCACCGCCGGCAGGCTGCGGCTTCCCGACGCGCACCTCAATGCCTCTAACTTCCCGCTGCCGAAATGACGGCCGTGCTGCTGGCAGACCAGGAGATCCCGCAGTTCCAGGTCATCCGCCCGCACGGGTCGGTGCACCTGGAGCAGGGCCAGATGCTGCTGACCAGGGCGCAGGCCCTGCGCATCGCCCGCGCGGCCAGCGGGAAGATCTGGCTCGTGCCTCATACGCCGTACAGTTCCCCGCAGGCTTTCGACGCCTGCCAGCAGAAGCTTTTCCTGCAAGGCCTGTGCTGCTACGTCACCAGCCCGAGGGCATCGGGGTGGTCCAGGTACTGCCAGGACCGGTGCGCGCCGCGGGCCGACTACGGGTACTGCGCGCGGCATAAGAACGAGTAACTATGATCGTTTTCCCTCATGCGCGTGCGCGCGTAATGACCTGCATGCAGTTGAGTGCAGTATTCCGGCCTGATGCATGCTTGCCGGCAACTCGGTGCGGTGGTTTTCCGGGCGGTGACGGTTCCCGTTCCGTTTTTTCCTGATATGCCGCAGGGGGCTGGGTCGTGCTTCTTTTCGCGCTGCTGGTGCTGCTCATCCTCGCGACGGCAGTCTCGTGCTAAGGGGAGAGGCGATGGATGTCAGTACCTTACCGCCGGGCCATTACGTGGCGACCAGGCATCCTGACGGCCGGTACGTGATCGTACCCTGGGATGACCCGCTGGCCCCGCTCCTGCGGCGCCTGAACGCCGCACGGGGCCATGCCGGGACTGCGCCGGATGACCCTGCCGCCTGGGCCCGGGTCGCGGCGTGGCTGGATGAGCGGGAACCGCCGGAGTCTTAGGCTATGCGCGCTTACGCGGCTTGCGGGCCGGCTTCTCAGGCTCGGCGGCTGCCGGCTCGGGGGCCTGGTCCTGGCCGGGCTCGAGGTAGGGGGGCTCGGCGCTGGTGCGGTGCTGGTGCTGGGCGGTCCAGCCTGCGGTTGCGTAGGGGTCGGGGGCGCAGGTCACGGCTAGTAGACTCCCTGGTTCGCGTCGGCGGCGTGCGACGGGGGGATGTTGCCGCGGATGACGGTTTTCTCGAGGGTGACGGAGACGGCTCCGGCGCCGGAGGGGTCGGCGGCAGTGGCGGACATGGGGCCGCTGGCGCCGCCGGCCTTGCCCTGGGCGATGCCGTTGACGGTGGTGCTGCCGTAGCCGAGGCCGCCGGCGACGGTGCCCATGTGGGAGGGGCCGTGGCCGCCGGATGAGGCGGCGTTGGACTGGACGGTCCACGCGATGCCTGCGGGGTCGGTTGTCGGCTCGTACGTCACGGTGCTCATTCGCCGCTCCTGCCGTCATGGCGCCTCAGCCGGTCGTCGACATGCCTTTTGAGGCGTTCTTCGGTGCCCTGTATATGCCATTTTACCTGCGATGCCGTCAGTGATGCGGTGGCCAGGGAGAACGTGGCGGAGAACAGGGGGACGGCGGTGAGCACCAGGCCGGTCGCGATCCAGTGCCCGGCGGTGGTGCGGGGGATGATGTCGCCGTAGCCTGCCGTGGTCGCTGTCGTGACCGCGAAGTAGAGGGCGCGGCCGTCGCTGATGTGCTCGGCGGCGGCGAATGCCAGGCCGCCGAGGACGTCGATGGCGGCGGCCAGGGCGATGGTGAGGCAGGCGGCGGTCCTATGTCTCATCTCGGTGCAGCCTGATGAGCTCGGTGAGCATACCGCCGATGGCCTCGAGGGTGCTGATAACGTCGGCGAGCGTGGCCTGGTCGTGGTGGCGTGCCTGGCGGTGGTGCCGGTTGCACCAGGGAGTGCCGTCGATGCGGTGCCGACCGATGCGCCAGCATCCGGGGGCGTGGCAGTTGTGTCCGTGCCAGAGGCCGGAAACCAGGGTTGTCATGCCGGCGGCGGTGAGCAGCATGGGGCCGATGCCTGAGGTGAAGTCGTAGTTGTCGCTGGCCTGGGTGTCGATGCCGAGGAAGTGGATGAGGCCGCGGCCGTGCAGGGCGCATAAGACGGCGGCGGCTGCGGCCAGCATGAAGGCCAGCGGGCGCCGTAAGGACCTGGGAGGCATAGTCAATGGTAGTCACGGAAGGGGCGATGTCATGGCGACGGAGATAGGGCGGAAGATCGCGGCGCATGCGGCGCGGACGGCTGAGCGCCGTGCGGAGTTCGAGGAGCTGATGGAGCGGGCGCTGCGGGCGGGCGGGGAAGCCGCCGAGGCTGTGCCGCAGGCATTCCGGGGCGGGCGCGGGGTGGCGTGGGTGCAGCTGCGCAGCGGCAGCGGCGCGCAGGCGTTCGGGTGGTTCGCGCGGACGCATCACGGTGACATGTGGAAACATGAGGGCAGGAGGCGCGGGACGTACCTCGCTGCTGAGTACGCGTGCCTCGGGCAGGGGCTGGCGTGGGCGGAGGCGGTGTGCCGGGTGCTGGGTGAGGGCGGGGTGCGGGCGACGGCTGAGCACCAGGCCGTGCAGCCGGAAGGATAAACGGCGAGATGGGCTGTTAATTCGTGATTTCACCCCGCGCACGTGCGTATTTACCGGGTGCCCGGCTGATTACGCGATGTGACTCAGCATGGTTTCGTGTCGTTTTCCCGGTACTTCTGACCTGCCGTTTCGCCGTATTGCCAGGTAATTGCGGATGCCAGTTCTTGTTGACATGGGTATTGCCGTGCCAGTAACTTGTGGCTGGTCATAGTCTCCTTGTATGCAAACGGAGGTGACCGGGCTGTGGCACAGGAAGAAGGCAAGCCGGGCGGCAGGAACCGCCGGGCGGGCACGGGCCGGCGGGTCATCCGCGGCGGTAATGAGGCGAGCACGCCGCCGGGACTGGCTGAGGCTCTCGAGGCCGCCGGTATTGACGTGAAGGCTTTCCGGCAGGCCGTGGGGCCGTTCAACGTGCCGTGGGATGCCCAGGCGTCCCGGCAGGCCGCGATGGCCGCGGGCACGATCGCGAACCTGCGGAAAAGGACCAGCAGCGGCGACCTGGCAGCGGTGGTGGAACGCGACCCCGCCCTGGCGCCCGCGGCGATGGCGCGCTGGCTGGCGGCAGCGCAGGTATGCATGACCGTCGTGGCCCTGTACGGGCTGCAGGGGACTGCGCCCGCCCCGTCGGAAGATGACGAGGAAGACCCGGCGGGTGACCAGGAAACCGCGAGCAGGGAGGGGATCCCGGCATGACCTTAATCGTGCGCTATGATCAGCGGGCAGGCCCTTGCCGTATGCTTACGCCCGCTGGAGGACGCGTGCCCGCACCAGACACGGTAGCCGTGGGGTGCGGGCACGCGTCTTGCGCTGCCCGTGCCCGCGGGATGCATGCCCAGGGCCGGGCGGCTTTCACGTTCCTGAATACCCGGGGGCTGCTGCCGCCGTGGTGGGCAAGCCGCAGCTGGGAGCGGCTTTCCTGGCAGGACCAGCAGGTCTTCATAGAAATGGTGAACAAGGCCGAAGAGGCGTTCTGGGCGGCATGGGGGAGCGATGCAGGTCGGGAAGGTCATCCCGGCCGCTGACGGCAGCTTGTTCTGGCTGCTGGACCGCCTGCCGCTGGCCGTCCGCTGGGACGGGCCCGGCAGCGGGCTGTGGCTGGTTTCCTATCCGTGGCCGGGAGACGACGCGGGTGTCGTCACGCCTGTCGCCACGCTCATGTACAGGGACCGTGACATGGCTGACAAAGCTGCCCGGCTGTACATCGGGGGGCTGAACTGGCAGTGACGTCATTCCGTCATCTCCCGGCCGGCGGCTCGTCCCTGACGGTCGTGACGGCGTACCTGGGCGTCTTGTTCGCCGGCTCGGTGACGGTTCGCGAGGACGGCCCCGGAGTGATCTCGCTGGCGGGTCTTCACGTCATGCCGTGGTGCCGCGAGCGGGGCGTGGCGCGGGACCTGATGGGGCATGTGCTGCGGCTGTACGGGACGCGTGAGGCGCGGCTGCTGGCTGACCCGTTCGGCACTGAGGGGGAGCCGCCGGGAGCGTCCGCGGGCGCCCTGGCACGGTTCTACGGCTCGCTCGGGTTCGTCCCGGCGGCCGGGCAGCCGGGCCTGATGGTGCGTCACGCCGGCATGCGCGGAGCAGGACAGGGGGAGAAACGGCCCTAGCTGCCGGGCCGGTTGCCGTGCCAGTTCCGGTGGTCGGAGATGCCGCCCGGGGGCCTGGCCGCATCGGCGGGGCAGGGGAACTGCTCCCATTCGGGCAGCGGCTGGCATTCTCCCTCGTGACCGCGGGCGAGCAGGCAGGTCCTGTCCTCGGGCGGCGCGGGGAACCTGAGCGGTTTCATGCAGAACGGCTCGAGGCCTTTCGGCTGGCGGCCGGTGAAGGCGATTCCCCAGCCGGTCCGTAACTGCTGCCATTCAGGCCGGTCATCGCAGAATTCGCATTCGCCGGGTGCGTGCAGGATGCGGGGATCGCAGTGCGGGAACTGCATCAGATCTCCCCTTCGCCGAAGCACGTCCCGCACGGGGCGCCGTACTTGTCCTCGCACCGGCCGCGGCACTGCGGGCACACGGTTATCTCGCGTATCGCGATCTGTTCCGGGTCGTCTTCCTCGCCCCGCTCGATCATCAGCCGGATAGCATGACGTTCGGGGTGTTCCTGCCTGTTCACTCCACGACCTCCGCCTCCACGATATCGCCGAGGATCTCCGCGGTGGGCACGGGCTCGGCCAGGGCGGTGGCGCGGTCGCCGGCTTCCCTCCCGAATACCGAGGACAGGTACCCGGCCTGCTGGGCGGCGGGCCCGGAGGCGGTGACGCTGAGCGTGAAGGAAGATTTCTCGGCGTCGCTGCGGAGCCGGATGAGGCGGGCGAGCCGGTCGATCTCAGTGCCGGTGCCGGCGTCGGCGTAGCCGCCTTTGGCCTGTTCCATCATGGTCATCGTGAACGCGCGCTGGGCCTGGATGCGGATGACGGTGTTCAGCAGGCTGCGGAGCTGGTTAGCGGACTCGACGTAGACGGGGATGGAGAACTTGCAGACGGCCCCTTCGGTGAATTCGGGGCATTCACGGCGGATGTAGCAGGAGTCGCACCGCATCAAGGTGGTGCTGGCGGCGTCGGTGAGCGGCTCGGCCTGGCCGTCCTTGTCGTCGCCGGTCCCGCTGCTGGTCACGCTGAGGATGGGCAGCAGGGTCCGCTCGCGGGGTTCCGGGCGGGCCAGGGCCGAGGGCAGCGTGTGAGGTTCCCCGGGCCGCCCGGACCCGGTAACCAGGCCCTGGGGGTGCTCAGCGCGCCAGTCGTTGATCCAGCCGACATAGCGGGACCAGGACCAGGCGGACAGGCGCAGCAGCTCGGCGGATTCCCCGGCGGTGATGGCGGCGATGTCGAAGCCCTCGGCGGCGAGCCGGTCACTGAAGGTCTTCAGGCCGTGGTCGCGGCGCTTGCGGGGGTAGCGGTGCAGGCGGCTGACGCCATCCCAGATGATCAGGTCACCGTACTGGATGGGGGACAGCCAGGACGTCGACGACACGGAGTCCCAGGCGACCTGCCGCATGGACCGCATGGAGGTCATGCCCATGCCGTGCAGTTTCACGCCGTCGGCGGCGAGCTGGCCGAGGGCGGCTTCGTGGTCTTCGTCGTCGAGGTCGTCCTGGACGACGCCGACGCGGCCGTAGGCGCCGGCGAGGCGGTGGAGCTCGTCCAGGCCGCTCATGGAGTGCCAGACGGGGATGAAGGTGCCGTCGGGGAGACCGTCGTAGAAGTCCTCGCGGGAGCCCTTGAGCCAGTCGTCGCCGAGGATGAGCGCGTCGAACTCGGTGATGCCGGAGAAACGGTCCGGGTTGTTCTGGATGAATACCCGGTAGTTGATGGACAGCGCGATGGCCTGCTGCTCGGTGACCCGGGCGTCATCCTTGTTCAGGGAGAAGGCACCGGAGTCGAGCAGGATCTCGGTGGACGGGGCGAACTGCCCGTCGGCGATCCACGGCTTGGTGAACTTGTTCCGGCGGGATAAGCCGACATAGGACATGGCGATGGTGCGGTGCCCGTTATCCTCGAGCAGCCGCCTGTGCGAGCCGACCTCGCCGCCGGCGAAGTACAGCTTCATGGCCAGGTATCTCCTTTCTCAGCCCAGAACTCGTCGCACGGGCAGTCGCACAGCAGTTCGCCGCAGTTCTCGCAGTGCTCGGCCGGGCAGCAGACGGGCTCGCCGCAGACCGGGCACGGTTCCAGGGAATTACAGTCCGAGCACCACATCAGGTGACCTTGCAATGATTGTCGCCGAATGGGAAGCACGGGCACGAACCCCAGCAGGAGTCCTGCAGCCAGTGATAGCGGTACCGGATTTCCCTGGCGTCGGCCAGGGCATGATGCTCTGTGCAGCCCGGCATCGGCGGCAGCGTGGCACTGGCCCGGTCTGCTTCCTGCTTCAGGTCGTTGCTGTGCATCGGGATACCCTCAGGCAGGTCAGTCATGCGGCCGAATAACTGGGCCAGGAGCACATGGTCGTAGGCGCAGTACCAGCCCCACAGGGAAGGCTCCGGAACGGCGAGGATGAAATCACGGACCTCATTGGCTATGACCTGCCGCGGTTTCACCTCAGAGGCTTTCACGTCAACCCTGATGAGCTGGGCTGAATGCGTGTCCTTGAGCGGCAGAGACGGGACGGCGTTCTTCATGAGCCACGGGTGGCCGTATATCCGCTTAACCGGCATTTCAGAGCTGACAGCGTAATACTCGGGACCGTCGTCGCGGATCATGCCGACAGATATTAACTCGATGACCTGGCCGTCCTCGAGGAATTCGCAGTCGTAGTAGATGTTCACGGCGAGTCCGGGTTCAGCTCGCCGCGGAAGCTCGTGCGCCGCTCCTCGTCCGCTGCCAGTTCGGCGATCAGGTAAGGATCATTACCCGGCCCGTGCAGGGGAGCATAAGGGCGCACGGCATACTCGCTGCCTGGCGAGTCGCAGATCTGGAAGAACTCGGCCGCCTCGTGGCTTTCCACGTCGCGGATGCGGTCGAACAGCCAGCGCTGCCATGACCGGAGGTTGTACGACGCGGCCGGGACGATGAAGTAATGGTTCACCGGCAGGTTGCGGTCAGGATGGTAGCTGTCCGGTCCCTGGCGCAGGATCACGAGCGTCAGTCCCGTGCTGCGCTGGCCCCGGTCGAGGTTCTCGAGGGTGAACCGCCAGCCTTCCTTGTACCGTGTGCGCTCCACCAGGGAGGCCAAGACGGCCGGGTACGGTGCTGCCTGGGTCATGGCGTCTGTGTCACTGCAGGTGTTCACCGGGGAGTGATCCTGTCGTCGGCGGCGATGAGGTCCCGGTCGCTGGCGAGACCGCTGGCAAGCTTCGCCCAGCTGCTGGCCCCGGGCGGCCTGGCGTCGGGGCGGTGCTCGGGGCGGCTGTACCGGGGGTCGGTCCACAGCATGGTGCGGAATCCTTCGTGGTAGAGCTCAGCGGCGATGGCCGGGTCCGGGACGATGATCAGGTCGATGTCGTACGGGTAGGCGCGACGCAGGACCATGCAGGTATCCGTCCAGTCATCCGGATCCGCTTCGGACCAGTTGATGAACGTGGGAGCGGCTAGGTGCTGGTGGTCGAAGAACCGGCGGGCCGTTGTCTCGCCGGCGGCTGAGATGACACCGACCTGGTAGAGCAGGGAGCTGCGTAACGTCCGGTACAGGCGGCATCCGGCTTCGACGGGGCGCCCTCCGGCGGACTGGAGGACGCCCTCTAACGCGAAGATGACGATGCTAGTCATGCCGCCTGTACCAGGCCATCCGGATGGTGAAGCGGCCGGTGAGATAGCCGATCGCGGCTGCGATGGCGAGCCCGATGGTAATGGCTCCCACTATCTGACAGATGCGCAGGTATACGATCATGGCTGTAACCACCTGCTGTGCGCGGCGGCGGCCCGGCGCAGGGCGATCTCGCCGGGTGCGATAGGGCCGCCGTAGAGCTTGGTGTCCTCAGCGGCCCGGCGCTGGTTGTCCCAGGCGATGACCTCGCGGAGCAGGTCGGTGATGCCGTTGCGCTTGGCGGCCTGCCAGCGGAAGTTGGCCCAGTCGCCCCAGCCTTTGCCGTTGCCGGTGAAGGCGTAGCGGCGGCCGTCGTGGATGGTGTCCCAGGTGCGCCGCAGTTCGGCGGTGACGCGGGCCAGGGCCGCGGCGGCGGTGACCTTGGAGGGGTTGCTGTCCGGCATGAGCAGGACGTCGGCGAGGTTCTGGGACCACTGCCGGTACAGCTGCCCGACGTGGGCGGCGTCCTGGCCGGCGCGCTCGTACCAGTCGTGGGGGAACCGGATGTCGGGTTCGGGGTCGGGGGGGACGGTCCAGCCGCTGGCGATCAGGTCCCAGGCGGCGTAAGGGCGGATCACGGTGATGTCGCGGCTGACGGCGGGGTCCCAGTAGTAGGTGACCTCGTAGGTGGTGCCGCCGAGGATCTTGGCGGCGGTCAGGGGCCACAGGTATTTCTTCATCTGCTCGTTGAAGGTGGCGGCGAGCTGCGTGGTGCTGCCCGCGGCGAAACCGGGGTTGATGGCGGCGAACCTGTCCGGGTCGATGCCGAGGAGGACGTCGAGGTCGCCGTTGCCGCGGGAGGCTTTCCACTGGTAGGAAACGCCGGAGCCGGCGAGCCAGGCGTGCAGCCAGGAGCCGTTCTGGATGCCCTCATGCTTGAAGAAGTCGAACAGGGGGCGCAGGATCTCGTCGCGGGCGCCTGGGTTCAGGCGGTTGTCCGCGGTGAACAGGGCCGGGTCCAGGGAGTGCTCAGGGGTGGAGAAGTAGGCGGACGCCCCGGGCCCGGTGGTCATCTTCTCAGCATAGCCGCTGGTCGCGAGCATGATCATTTACGACCCGCCGGCTGCTTGCATCGCGGCGGCGGCCTGCTCGCGGGCCTGGGCGATCATGGCGTGGTAGTTCGGGTCGGACTGCATGCGGCCGAGGTTGCCGACGACGTTCATGGTGACGGCCTCGGTTACCATGTCGAGCTTGGCGCTGCTGGCGACGACCTCGCATCCGGCGATGACCTCGTGCCGGGTGGGGAGCCGCTCGGTGGTCACGGCGGCATCGAGGTCGTACTCGGGCCGGTAGCTTCCGTCCGGCATGACGCAGATGATGAACGCGGTGACGGCTTCGGTGACTGCGGGGGTCTCGGCAGCCTGGCGCTGCTGCTGGCGGGCCTGGGCGGCGGAGGAGCCTAAGAGCGGCACGGTCATGACAGGTGTCCTTTCCTGCGGATGTCATGCATGTGACATGGGTGAACATAGCACGGGAGGCCAGGGCCGTTCTCCCTGGCCTCCCGTTACCTCCCCGAGCAGGTCTCCGCGGGCAGGAATCCTGCAGGGTCCGCGAAGGCTCTCCGCGCTCAAGGGGAGGGTCTTACAGTCCGAGGATGCGCCGCAGGTCGTTCTCGGCCTTGGCCACGGCTGCCTGCAAGGCTGCGGTGATCCCGGGGGCGGCTTGCTCGGCTACTTCGCTGACGGCGGTCTTGACGTCATTCTCGAGCGTGACCAGGACCGGTAAGACCTGGGCCAGCTTCCCCGTGAACTCGGCCTGCAGGGCGCCCAGGTCGGCGGCTGCCTCGGTGTCGAGCCTGTGGATGAAGTCCTGTAAGGACGTGAGCAGTGACATGGGACTCCGTTCTCCGGGGACAGCGATGATCATGGCCGTGCGACAGCCGTAAGCTTAGCAGGATATGCATGAGCCCGGGACCGCCCCCATGCAGCAGGTCCCGGGCTCACGCGTGCAGCTGGATGATGCTTACTTCAGCACGCCGAAGTCAGCGCCCCACAGCTGGGTGTCGTTGACGTTGCCGACCGGATTGCCGAGCGGGAGGTTGCCCTGCGAGAACCCGGTCAGGTTCTTGACCTGCAGCTGCGGACGCGGCTTGTCGGTCGGGAAGCCGTTGGCCGGGTAGCTGAGCACGAACGGGTGCGAGAAGTTCGTGTCCGAGCCGTTGATCAGCGGCACGTAGTCGTGGGCGAGGGTAGACGGGGAGTCGTTGATGTCGATGATCCAGGTGGTCTTGGACGTAACGCCGCACGGCTGGAGGGTGACGCCCTCGTTCTGGGTTGCGGTGGCCGCGAGGCCCACGCACAGGCCGGAGTCCACGCCGAACGGCGCGTACTCGATCTCGATGGCCGGGTCGTCAGTGCCGTTGAAGCCGCAGTTCGGGAACTGGAACTGCCCAGTCCCGACCGTGCAGCCGTAGCGCAAGGCGACAGCGGAAGAGACCAGGCCTGCGGCGTAGAAGTCGGCCGTGGTGCCATCCAGGGACGGCTGGAAGTCCTCGGCCGGGTCGGTGTTGCTGCTGCGGAACAGGATGACTGGCTGGCCGACCTTGGCGCCCTGGCGGAGCACGTCCAGCACGTAAAGCGGGTTGGCGTGGGTGCCGAACTCGCGGCTGAACAGGTCTGGGCATGTCGCACCGCAGCTTGGCGTGGCCGCGTTGGCTTCTGCGGCCGAGATCACGCTTACCGCGCCGACGTAGCTGGTGGCGATAAGCGCCGCTGCCCCTGCAAGCAGCTTGCTCTTGACGGACATGGAGTTCCTTCCTTAGAGGGGCTGAAGCTTGCAGGCATTCGACGCGCCGTGCTGTCACTGGGTTTACAGCAGGACTCATCCGCAAGTTTCAGTCACATGAGATGCATGAACACCGAGCAACCTACAAGCATCCGGTTAAGACACGCAACTCGCGTGACATGCCTGTTACCTGGAACCGGTTGTTACAGGACAAACTGCTTCAGGTCGATGCTCTGGGACAGCCAGGTGACGGTGGACAGATGGATGCGGTAGTCGCCGTTCAAGCCCCAGCTGCGGCTCCAGGAGTTGCGGACCTGGGCCCAGCTCTGCTGTAGGTTGATGCTGCCGTCCGGGTTGAGCGTGAGCTTGGGCAGCTCGTACACGCAGGTCTCGTGTCCGCCCGCTATGCCGGAGTTCATGGCGGCCTGTAGGGCTCCCATGGAGCCGTCGCCGTCGACGAAGCCGAGCGCATTAGGTTCCATCCAGGCGTTGAACCAGGGGCTGCCCATGATCACCGATCCGGACTGGAGCATGGAGGCCAGTGTCTGGCCGCCGGTCCCGGTCTTGTAAGTGCGGATGAGCTTCTGCCGGATGAGTTCCTGGCAGCAGTACAGGCCGGTGCTGCCGCAGTCAGTGGGCGGCCACTCCTGGGACGGGTCGCCGGTCTGGTGGGTGCACAGGTCGTAGAAGACGATGGCGAATTCCTCGTCTTCCCTGGCAGCTGGCCCGGAAGTGGTGATGCCGAGAATGCCATCCGCGCTTGGCAGCTTGATCTTGAGCAGGCTCTCGCCGGCCACCTTATACCGCTCGGCGAGTGAGGCGGTGGTGGCGTTGGCGGTGCAGCTGCCGAGCGCGTCGGCCTTCGCGGCACCGGGGATGAGCCTGGACGTGTCAATGCCCTGGGCTCCGAGGTCCTCCTGGTCCAGGACGGGGATGGGGATCTCGTGCGCGGCGGTCTTGAGGGTCCCGCCGCGGTATAAGTGGAGCAGATCGGCGCGGAACGGCTCGGCGACGTGGTACCTGCCGAATTTCGTGGCAGTCGTGCCCTGGTACATTGCGGTTTCCTATACGTCGTAGTTGTAGCGGAATTTCTCGCTGCGCTGCCGCTGGGTGACGATCTGGTGGTAGGGGCAGTACTGGCACAGGCTGGTGGTGGGCCGCATTTTGGGGTCCAGGCCTTCTTCCTTGCGTTCTGCCCTGGTGTCCGGGTACAGGCGCATGCGGTCGGACATGTACTCGTCGCAGTTCTTCGTGCGCCCGTGCTTTTTCCAGCAGGTCATGGCGTCTTCGGAGAAGGTGCTCCTGACATCGTAGAATTTCTCGCCGAGGCCGGTTCCCTTCCCCGGGCCCGCGGCGATTTTCGCGAGTTCCTTCAGGACGGACGGCCGGGCGGACAGGTTGTTCCAGACGGCTTCGTCGATGTCGGCGAGGTTGCCGAGATGGCCGGGATGCTGGGCAAGGCGGTACTCGAGCGGCTCGGTGCAGGACGGGTGCTGGCACTGGGGGTCCTCGCCGCACCAGGGCAGTTCCTGGACGGACTCGCACGAATGGCATACGAGTATTCTCGTCTTAGTCATTTCCGGGTACCAGGACGTACTCGCCGTCGCCGCGGCCGGGATCGAAATCAATCCTAAGCAGGTGCTCTTTCCCGGCGTCATCGTGGGACACGAAGAAAACCCTGGTCTTCGCGTAGATGCCGTGCTCGTTGTACAGTTCCTGGAGTTTCCCGATAATCTCGCTGGCGTCACCGATAATCTCGATGGGCATGCCCGGCAGGAGCGTTTCCTCCGCCGCCATTACTCGTTCCTCGCGATCGACGCGTTGGCCCAGAAGACGACCTCTTCCAGGTGGGTGAATGCGAGTGACAGCTCGCGGCTTCCCGGGCATTCCGCGTTAATCCAGTAAGCGAGTTCCAGTGCTCGTTCGCGTATTATCTGATACCGGGCAGCCTGATTATTCTTCGGCGGATGGCAAGTGAACCTGTTTTCCAGGTCCCGGATGGTTCCTGCCTTCTGTAAGGCAGTTAGCTTTTCTGCTGCAAGTTCCTCGTTCATGCTGAAGATTTCCTCCGTTACTGTTCGGGTGGGCTTCGGGGTGGAGGGGTGTTACCGGTTGAGCAGGGCGGCCCAGGTCTTCGGGCCGATGATGCCGTCCTGGGCGAGGTTCTTGCTTGCCTGGAAGGTGACAATGGCGGCCCTGGTAGCGGGGCCGAACCGGCCGTCGATGGTGATGGTGTGGCCGCGGGCGCACAGGCAGCCCTGGGCGGTGCGGACGTCGGCGCCGCTGTCGTTGTTTCCCAGGACGGGGAGTTCGCTCATGAGGGTCTCCGTCCAGCTGGGGGCGGGCTGCGGTGATGGCTTGGGCTGGGGCCTGGCGCCGGGGCGGTAGGCGCGCATGAAGGCGTCCATGTCGGCGCGGGTGCCGTTGAAGGCGTCCTGGTCGGAGCCGAGCTGGCCGCCGCCGCCTGCGTACTGCCACTGGGTCCAGGTGCGCTAGG